>Ga0315908_10000688_pt1 | contig 26545 bp, 35 predicted proteins | sample LakEriMetagenome_12_FD_203520 | JGI IMG/M metagenome (GOLD analysis project Ga0315908, IMG submission 203520) | Freshwater fungal communities from buoy surface, Lake Erie, Ohio, United States - Buoy 4 MA124 | ecosystem: Environmental > Aquatic > Freshwater > Lake > Lake biofilm | place: USA...
TCTTCCCTGTTCACCGGCCACCACCCCGAGATTGGTTGCGTCAATCGTCGGGGTTTTTCTTTGCCTAAAAATAAATTCAAAAAAAAGCAAAAAAGCCAACACACACTAATAAATTGTGTTTATAATCTAATCTCTTTCAACGCAACTGAAGGCAGCAAAATGAATTCTTCCAATTACCCAGCAGGAACTTACCAAGCTCTCTTAGACCAAGACCGCGCAGAAATGCGCTACACCAACCGAGTCGCCAATCTAGTTGAGCGTGAAAAGGCTGATGTCGCAGAGACTTTGCAAAAGCCATTTGTCGAGGCATACAACACACTGGCAGAAGTAGACGAGCGCATTTGCCATGAAGATATGTACCAAGTAATCCACTTGGTGGCTGCTGGCGCACCTGATGAGGTTGTAGGCGCATTGTTCGCCAAATACGTAAGGTTGGCTACCGCTGAAGTGGCAATCAGGAACGCTTACTACACCGCAGAAAACGAATAAACCACACAGGGGCGAAAGCCCCTACAACTGAAAGCAGAAAATGAAAAAATCCGAAAGCATTTCCGACCTGGCATTCGCACTGGCAAAAGCACAAAGCGAAATGAACAATCCGCAGTTCGATAGTAAAAACCCGCATTTCAAATCGTCATACGCTAGTCTGGCATCCGTTCGCAATGCAGTGGTACCTGTGCTAGCCCGTAACGGTTTGAGCCTGTTACAGGACGTTACAACAACCGAGAGCGGGGTCACTTGCTCAAACCTGCTGATGCACGAGTCAGGGCAATGGATTGAGACGCAAGGCATCACAGTTTTTGTAGACAAGCAGAACGCCCACGGCATTGGGTCAGCCACAACATACGCTAGACGGTTCAGCCTGATGGCCTTGGTTACCGTTGTCGGTGATGATGATGACGATGGCAATGGGACAATTCAAATCAGGCCAGAAGTTGCAAAAGACTTGGCTTTGGAAAAGAAAATCAAAGAATGCGAAACGCTTGATGATCTGGCCAAACTTTGGACATCAATCCAGCCAGCGCAGCAGAAATTGCTCGCGGACGCAAAAGACACACGCAAGAAAGAACTTTCATGAAAACGATAGAGCTAAATTTTGAGCAACGGTCACCAGAATGGTTTAACGCCCGTTTGGGCTGCGTTACCGGATCTGGTGTGGCCAATGTGCTGGCAAAGTTAAAGACCGGAGGTGAGGCCGCTACACGCAAGCAATACCGCACAAAATTAGCGGTTGAGCGAATCACCGGATCCGTTCAAGAGAATGGCTTTGTTAGTGGCGCCATGCAATGGGGCATCGAGCAAGAGAAATTCGCTCGCGGTGCGTATGAGTCACTGAATGGCGTAATGGTTCGTGAGGCCGGTTTCATTAAAGTGAAGGATGAATTCATTGGTTATTCACCGGACGGATTCAACGGCACAAATTTGATTGAAATCAAATGTCCTGAGTCAGCCACGCATTTTGAATATCTTGAAGCTGGCCGCCTTCCATCACAGTACAAACCACAGGTTCAATTCGGCTTGTGGGTTACTAATGCAGAGTGGTGCGATTTCGTAAGTTATGACCCACGGTTCCCTGAGCATTTGCAGCTTTTTGTCCTGCGGGTTGAGCGTGACGAGGATTACATCAAGAACCTGGCAGAAGAAGTGAATTTTTTTAACGATGAAGTATCACAAATTACTAAAAGAATGGAAAAGAAATAATGTTTACAGCACTTTTAACAGTTGGTCGTGACGTTGAGGTTCGTTTCACAAGCGGTGGCGATGCCGTTGCAAGCGTATCACTGGCATACACCTACGGCCGCAAGGGGAAGGACGGTAAGCGTCCTACACAATGGATTGACGGAACCATCTGGGGCAAACAGGCAGAGTCACTGGCGCCGTATCTGACCAAAGGAACAAAGATTGTCGCAAGTCTGGATGAGCTCCACATTGAGACTTATGTCAGTAAGGATGGCGCAGAGAAATCCAAGCTGACCGGGAAAGTTGTTGGAATTAATTTTGCGGGAAAGCCAAAAGATGCAGACCAGCCAGCAGAACCAAAGCCGAAGCCGGTAGCGGACATTCAGGATGATGTTCCGTTCTGATAAAAAATAATTAAAAAAACTTTCCTGTTGTCTTTTATGTGTGTTAGTATACTTATATTGGTTCAACAGGGGAGTTTAAATGAAGGCAAAAATGATTTTTGAAGCAGCTCAGGAATTACGCAAAGCCGCAGACAGGCTAGAAGTTGAGGCAAGAAAAGCCGCAGCGCTTGAAGTAAACGAGATTGGAAACATTCTGAATTATCTGATTCAGATAGATGACCTTAAAAAACAAATTGAAGAAAGAAGAAGAAAAAATGAAATTCTATGACAAGTTTAAAAAAACACCGCGTACTAGGCTCGATGCCTATGGTAGCAATGCCTACATTTACGAGGACAACTGGATGGACCGCCATCCTATGTTTTGCGGTGGGGTTGTTGGGTTTGTTCTCGCAGTGATTTTGTTTATTGGGATTGGGGTATGAGAGATGATTTTATTTGCTGTTGCGTTGTTGGCGTGTGTTGTGTTTTATCTGCCGTAATTTGTTTTTATAACGTATATTCACTGATGGGGATTAAATGAATACTTATGAATTGAAGGAATACAAAGAGTTGCTTATCAATTTGATAAACCCAGAAAAAGGGTTTCGGAGTGAAATTCCTCTTTATATTCTGCAAAACATTGCCAAAACCCTGAACAAATGGAACGAAAGCGATGCGGTTTAAGCGCCCAACGCTTGCGCAAGTTCAGACTGTTTTTGGCGGTATCGAACTGTTCTGCTCTCAGTTAATAGCCGGTGAGGTTTATTCTACTGAGGATGGAACGGTTCTTTACAAAGACCTTGAAGGTTTGTACTACATTGCGCACCCAGCCGTTCTCGGCCTTGCTGAGGTGATTGAAGCGCTATCAAAATCATTTAAGTTGAGCATTGATTTTGAGGCAATGAAGGAAATGGCCAGAAAGTTAAAAGACAAAGAGGAAATACCACCTGATTTTGCAAAGAGGTTCGAGAATTCAATTATTCATGCAAAAAAAGCGTATTTCAGAATGAACGTTTACAAAGTGAGAGAAATTGTCCGGTCTTTAGAAATTGGCTGGCGCATACGTGGGGAAATATGAGCGTTGAAAATATATTGGATGAGCGCGGTTTAAGATACGGTAAATTCAAAGACCACGCATTTGTGGCGCAAAGTTTGAAGTCAATAATTACCGTTGAATTAATGAAACGCGCAAAAAATTTATCATGCGACCAGGCGGAAGCCCTAGAAATGATCTGCCATAAGATTGCCAGGATTATAAACGGCGATTCAGATTATGCCGATAGCTGGGTGGATATTGCAGGGTATGCGACATTGGTGGCAAACCGGCTTAATGAAAAATGATTTTTTTAATAATACTAGAATTTATATTACAAAGTTTGTGAGACACAATGACAAAATCAGTTCAACGCGCAGTAAAAGCGCATTTAGAACGGCACATTGCTTCTGGCGGGTCAAAATTAACCGTTCTACTTGGCGCCAAAGAAACCCAGATTCTAAAAGAAATTTGCGATCTAACTGGGTTTTCTAGGACAGTGGTTATTAATAAACTTATTGAGTCAAGGAAAATATGAATAAGCCAGTTGCTTGGATGTTGAGATTGCACTTGCCGAATTTTAATTCTAGTCAGATTCTATTTTGTACATTCAGCGAGGCAATTTCATATAAAAACGATCAGGAATTACTTTACAGAAGAATAAAGTTCTCAGACCCTATTCCTCTGTATTCAAATGAAGAAGAAAAAGGAAATAAAAAATCATTTATGGATTACGTGAACGATAAAATAGAAAAATTGTTCACGTATAGCGTCTGATTCATTGGCGGTTTTTGAGTTTCTCCCATGATCTCATGCCGCCAAGCCCTAGCAAGCCACCTAAAAGCGTCATTAGCACCTCGGTATCAGCCGGCCTCAGAGTCATGGCTTTGCCGGTTATCATTGCCACCAGCTCCGGTACGATAGGCTGCAAAATAGCATTGTAAAAAAGCCCAGACACACAAATCCACCCACATGCCGGCCTCCATCCGCCTCGAAATAAATCAGAACCCGCTTCAATTTTATTTATTTCCATCTGGCCGCGTGCGAGTTCAACGTGAGCGTCCAATTCTTTAAACTCTCCAGACTGTTGCAGTTTCAAAAGTTCTAGTTGTGCAATTGCTTTTTGTTGCGGGTCTGGAAATAAACGGTCAATAACTTTTGAGCCAATGTCGATAACGCTACCAATTAATAACGGATTCATATTGGGTATTCTCTCCACGGTAATTGGAAGTGCGGACCGTCCTTAAATGTTTTCCAGTCTCCGCCCCATTCTATTGGAATTGAAACGCGCCTTGCGGCCTCTTTTACACAATCACCCAGCACATAGTACAAAGGCCAGTCCCACGCCACCTTGCTGCCGTATAAGGCCGCCAAATCTACTGCATGGCCTGTTAGGTGGCGACTGTTCATTGTCTGGCTGGCGCCGATTTTAACAAGTTCCTTCTGCCGCGCTAAAGTTCTGCAACCTTCGATAACTTTAAAATCAATGTCGGTGATTTTAATGGCCTCACGCACAACCAGAACCAAATCAGGATGAACCCCGATTAAATTTTTTTCTGATTGAGCGCCAAGTTTGAAACTCATTTTTTTGTCTTTGTCTCAACTTCAGACCTGATGGCGGTGGACAATGCTGCACCGCGTTGGTTTGCAGGCATGGCGCCCAAAAACAACTCTATCCGCTTCAGCGTATCCCAGCCTACCATTTGCCCCTTTGTCTCGGCCAGATCGCGCTCTAATGACGCTAATCTGGCGTCGTGGCTTTTATATATCTGAGCGATTTCTACAAAGCGCTGCGTCATTTCCTGCCGCATGGCGTTCTGCTCTTTATATGTCTGCCATTGCAAGGCCGCGCTTGAGGTAATAACTGCGCACAACCCCCAAAAAAAGAACTTATGCAAAAATGATTCAGCACTTTCAGCCATTTTTATTCTCTTTCTCTACAATGCTTTTTAAAAGGGCGTAAGCAGAATTCGGGGTAAAGCGCCAAGCATCATGTATTCCGAGCGATTCTAAACACGCCTCACTGCAAAATAGTTTCTTCTTGCTTTGTTTAATAGGGCCGAATGCAAATCTAATCAACCCAAGGAAATCATATTTATAGCCCAAATGATTTTCAAACCAAGTTCTTGAAATAGATTCGTCAAATAATTCTCTTGGGAGTTCGATAAAATCCCAATTAGAACCATTAAATTCGATATGCTTAAAGCGTACACCGCTATCCATAAAACTGCTTGAGGCCGCGCTGTTGTCTTCATAAACCAATTCCATGTGTGAATATAGGCCTCTATCCCACACTGAAACAAGTTTATTAAAAAGACGGTGTTTACCCTTATAAAATGCAGCTTTCACTTTTTGCCCTTCAATTGCATTGAATATTTTTTTGATAGATTTTTCTTTCAAATCTATCTTTACCAATAATTGCCTGTGATTTTATTCCAATTGGTAGCCATTGCATATTACTAACTGCATCACAACCCCCGCAGGCGAGCGGTATTACATGGTCAATCGCCCAGCCTTTACAAGCGCCAGACGTTTTCCAATCTACTGGACATGGGTGAATTCTTTTAAATTGTGCAATAACGGCACTACTTCTGCTAATTGAGCCATCCTCATCGCGCTCAGGAATTCCGCAATAACGAAGTTCTTCCATTGCAGGCAATTGCGCAAATGAATAGTCAAAAGAAAAAGCCATCATTAGCAGAAATAGTATTTTCATTTTAAGGTTCCGTTGATAGTACAGTTACCGCATTGCCCGGCCATAATATGCACAATTGAGTTTTCCCGCTGCCGTTGTCCCTTGTGAACAATCTAGCTCGGTTGGCTACTGGCTGGCTTGGGGTTGCCGCCAATTCTTGCAGCTCCACAAATTCACGAATTAGCGCACGTCTTGGGCGTTTGTTTGCCGTTCCCAAATCATAAACACCGTCATCAGAGAACTCAAGGCTTCCACGCGCCTGACCTTGCCACAAAGATAGTGTGCCTTGCGTCGCCAATGGATTCACAATCATTGAGCGCATGGCAAACGCATAGCACAAGTCGGAAAACATAAAAGTGCCAAGCTGCGGTAAACCTTGCCGTAAGTGGTGCGACATTGCGTGCTCTAATGCCATTGCCCCCTTTTTAGGCTCTTGCCGATAACGAACCGCAACATAGGCAATAACCAAAGAGGCCAGAGTGTCAGGGTTTCTATACCACCAAGTAGGAAATACTCGGTTTACGAACTCATACCCGTGGCCGTATAGGTCAGCGATGATTTCGGGGGAGGTTCCTACCGGCACTTGGTGCAATTCAGGGAAAATTGCCGCCATCATGTCCGGGTAAAACGCTTGGTTCACAGTCAAAGCATTATCTGCAAAGCGCCACTCTTTTGTTGATGCCTGATATAACGCTTTAACGCCTGCTGCAACCCCTGTTGCGATGTTTCCATAGTAGGTTGTGTCTGCATCGCCAATGACCGCCAGCATGTCAGAAAACGCTTTTAAGCCGGAGTAATTTTCGCAGTTGTCCTGCAAGTAGCAGACAGGCCATTTTTCTAGTGCGTTTGAATGCAATTCATTTTGAAAAGTGGTTATCAAACCTTGGGCAAGTGGGTACTGATAACGCCATTGCGCCGTACCATCAATAATAAAAACAGTTGGGTCGGTTCCACTTGGACCGCTACCGCTAGAGGCCGATGTGCCTGAAGTTGTGCATAGATATACTGAGCCATTGGCCTCGCGATACAAGCCACGCGTATATGCCGTTGAGGTCGCCCAGGTTGTGTATGATTTTTGACATCTCGCAAGGTTTGAGAACGCGACGTTTTTAAGTGTGGTTAGGTTTGTTTGGTTGTGTACGTTTGTAGCGCTCAACCATGAATAATCATTCTTGATTTTCAACCACTGAGCCACTAGGCGCAAAAACGATGAGGCATAGGCATCATGCGAGTCTGCCGGACGAATTGAATATCTATCCTGTTGCAAATCGTTTACATACCAGTCGGTGCCTGTTGTAAACACGCCTACTGGATTCATAAAGTACCAAGTGACACCACCATCATTTATAACATCTGAAGTTCCGGTTGGCGCTGTTGCTCCGGTGGTTCCGCTTGTACTTGCTTGGTAAATGTTGCCGCTAGACGTTCTGCGCTGGCCTGCCGTAATTGCTTGGCCTGTTGCCCATGCCACATATTCACCTACGTGCGGGTAAATATATTTCCATGTGACGGTTCCGTCTACAATTGCCGTTCCTGTTCCACTTGGCGCCGTTACTCCAGTGGTACCACCAACGGTGGCGCGGTATACGTTTCCATTGATATAACGCTTCATTCCTTTTTGGATTGCCACACCTGAAAGCCAGCGGGTAATCAAATTGAAAATGTATGCGTCCAAGTATTCTTGAATTCTAGTGTTGCCCAGCCTATCTAAAATATAAAAGATGCCAAGATTTGAGAAATACCAAACCACGCCATTATTCACGCCCCAACGATATGAGCCTTGCATGTCAAATTCAGCAATAAAAAACCATTTAACTGAGCCATCGACAAATACATAACATTGCAACTCTTCATCCCAAGTTGGACCGACAAAGCCACTTGGAGCACTTGCAGCGCCGGTAACACCAGATTGCAGGCAGATATAAAGGTTATCGCCAATCTTTACCTTTGCGCCATAATTGAAAAATGTATTTGCAGCATAGGAAAGCGCAGTCTTTGGAATGTCAAAATCACCAATAATTTTATTAAAATCTAACGACGCTTCAGGAACGTAAACACGGTCAGAGGTGACACGGTTCCGCATGTCAGACAGGCCGAGGATTTTTGACGAATCAGTCTGAACCCTGCAAATCTTGGCCTTGTCGTTTTCCTCTGTCAATAGCCAATAAGTAGCGTTTGACTTTGCAAACAATTGACCGGCCTTGTCAATGTACACGTCCGTGTATGTATTTGTAGAAAAAGAAAGAACCTGCCCGGGAAATGTAACCTGATTTCCCTCAACCCATGCCGTGCCAGTCGGAAAAGTTGCAGTGAGGTTATTCCACCCGCCAGTTGGTGGAAGTGGCAACAATCCATCAATCACGTAAGGGTAGGAGTTATTAGCGCCGTTTGCAGCTGCTGTTGATTCGGTTTCATTTAAAAGTGATGAGAAAACAAAATTCTTATTTTTGTCACGCAAGGTTATAGAATAATTGCTAGGCACATAAACATTAGCCGGGCTTCCATTTCTTGAGGCATAGCCGTTTACGGTTCGCACTGGCTGGCTTGCTTGAATAGTTAAACTTTCATCCCAGTAAATTTGAATCGGTACAGTTTCAGGGTTTTGCCCATATTCACCGAAATAAATGTAACCATTTTCTAATGGCGTACCATCAGTTCCGTAATAAACTTCAAACGGTGATTTTGCTGTTTGTGCCATTATTATTCTTTCTTATCTAACAGTAAATTGGTTTGTTTTTGAAGTAGATTTTTCTTTTAAAATGTCTTTCATTGACTTCAAGGCATTTTCTCTATTTACTCCACGCAAATCCTGTAACTTTTCAAAAGCCAAATCCATTGCTCTTTGAGCGGCTTTACCACGCGCTATTGCTTCTCCGGTTTCCATTGCTTGTGACACTTGACCTTTTAGTGATGTATCTGCCGCAGCGCCAAACATTCTATCTAATTCATTTACAAAAATTAACTGATTAACAACGTTGTCGTTAGATTTTAATCCGTATGACGATGCTGTGTTTTCTATGTTATCCAGAGCATCGATCATATTAACCCGAGAGGAATAATTACTTGTTAATTTTCTAGCCGCTGTTCCAATTGACTTATTTGCGTTTTCAGAATCTAAATTTATATTTGTTCCAATTGCTTTTTGAATATCAGAAAGCGCTGATGTTGTTTCAGAGTATTTTTTATTTGCTTTTTGATACTCTGGGAATTTTTCACTAAGAGATTCATTTAAATTTCTGCGAAGATTTTTCAAAATCTTTTCCGCTTGAGTAGTTAATGGCGTTCCAATAGATTTTGAACCCCAACTAACTTGCGTATCAATAAATCTTTTTGCGTTGTGAACGCCATAAGCGTCTGGCGCATTTACATCGCTTAATCTTTCTAAAACAGAGTTTAAAATTCTTTTTGCTGTTTTATCACCTTGGATGTCAGAGTTTTTTAAACTTGTGCTTATAACTCCACTTGGTGAAATTTCTACCTTAACTCCGATTTTTTCTAAATCATTAAGAAATGAATTTATAGCAGGTTGATAATCAACTCTTTGACCTTTTAATTGTGTTTCCGCTATTTTTTCAATTTCTTTTCCAGCATTTTTTCTTTGGTTTGCAACAAATTGAATTTTGTTGTCTATGGTTTCTCCAAGGACGTCAGCCGGCCTGTTTTGAATCCTAAACTTTTCGCTTTTTTGCCCAAGCTCAAAAATGTTGAGCATTTTATTCATTGCTTTTTTATCAGTATCAGACGCTGTTTTAATACTTGCAATTGCTCCTTCTTTCCACCCTTGTTTTAATGCCTGCTCTGCGGTCAAGTCTGGAATTACTTGAGTCCCCGAAAGTTTAAACTTTACAACGTCAGTAGAATCAGGTTCTAAATTTAATTTCTCATAAATTTGCTTATTTTTTTCTGGTGAAATTTTTGCGGAAATTGTTGATTTTATACTTTGCGCTGACTCTTTAAATGTGGGCTCAATTTTCTCGCGGATACCTGCGCCTGCTGGCGCGATAGCCTGCGCAATCTTTTGAGTTCCAATTTTTACAGCTTGAGGTGTTGATGGGGATATTCCGCCTGCGACTGTTGCTGCAATTTGTCCGGCGGTACCAGCGCCCATTTCTTTTGCGGTTTGGCCTGATGCCGCCCCCAGTGCTCCGCTTGCTATTTGATAACTTGGAACCGCAGCCATTGATTGCCCAACCGCACTCAATAATGGCGATGCTTGACCCGCCGCCATTTGCAACGCTTTACCAGCTGCAACACCGCCACCGGCTCCAGCTGCTCCGGTCATAGTTGCTTGAACAATTCTTTCCGCTTCTGTGTCTGGACGGGAAACCCCAATTCTAGTGAGCAAATCTTCAAGCTCATCAGTCGGGAGTTTGTATTTTGTTCCGAGCAAACTATTAACATAACTCACAATTGGATCGCCAACCATCCCCGCCAATGTCGCTGCACCAGCACCGGCGAGCGCACCTGGAATAGCACCGACACCGCCAATTGGAGCGCCAGCCATAGCCCCTAAAGCCGCACCAGTTGCAGGTAAGGCTAATCCTCTAGTTGCAGCTCCGGCCAATCCTGCAAGTGTTGTTGTTGGTTCTTCAGCTGGTAAAGATGAACCGCCAAGACTTTTTGCGAGCGCTTCATAATCCATTATTGAACCCCAATCGCTTTTCTAAATTCATCCGCTGCATTTTGGCTTGGGAATATAAATTGTTTTCCATCTGGCGTAGTTACAGAAAATTTGGGTGATGGAATCTGTGGAACTTGATAATCTTTTGGCGCTGCACGACCGGCTCTAGACTTTAAAGAGTCCAAATACATTGGAATAGCTGCAAGTTTTTGCTTGCGCGTTTCTTCGTCATCGGTAAAGAGTGGCGTCAATTCTTCCAGTTTTTGCTTGGCTTCGTCTTTATTCACCCCAGCACCAGTGGCTGCACGAAGCAAGGCCTCGGAAAGAGAACTCGCCGCCTGAGTGAATTTTTGGCGATCTGTTCCGCGAAATAATGCTGCGCTCCTTTCTCCGACCAAAGGCACGCCTTCAACAGCAGATTCAATTACACCGGGGGCTTCGGCTCCAGTTTTTTTGCCCTCTTTTGTATACATTGCGCCAAGCATATTGTTGTATGCGTTGGTGGCTTGTGCCAACCAACCCGCCGCCTTACGCTCGTCTTCTGTGGCAACACCGCCACCTCCTTCAGTCTTTTTGCTCGGCAGCGGAAGGCCACTCAATGCAGCTTTAAGGTCTAAACTTAACATTTTCCCTTGCGAGTCTAGATTTCTTGTCTCAACCCTGAATTTGTTAATCTGCGCTTGTTTAAAATTAAGCTCAGCCATTCTTGTTTTTAATTCTGTGTCGGCTTGAATCTGTTCTTTTTTTGCCTTGGCCTGCTCGAATTCTCGTGTTGCTTTCGCCTTTGAGATTTCATCTGTTGCGGTTTCAATTTTTATTCTGGCCTCGGCTTCCGCTTTCTCTGCTTTTGATTTTGCTTCTGAAACATCAGACGGTGCTTTTGCAATTTGCAAAAATCTTTCAGGATTAAGTGAAGACGCAATAAATGCTGATGACGCTTGAGCGATTTTTGGGTCTTTTTCTAATTGTGCTTTTAACTCAATGTAATCGCTTGCGTCTTTGCCTGAGTTTTGAAATGCCTGTATCTTTGTATCTAGCAGGTTTTTAGCGTAATCCACATTTCCAGTTGAAATGGAATTGTAGATTTTTGACGCGTCATTAAATGCGCTTTTTTGCTGTTCTTCTGTAATTAATTTTCCACCTGCAAGAATGGCCTCTCTCTGCGATGGGTATTTAATTGCCAATTGGCCAAACGCTTCTGAAGTTCCCGATTTGAAAGCGTCTTGCATATCTTTAGAGTATTGCTCTTTTAATGCTTGAGCATTTGCAATTTCTTGTTGCTTTGCTTGCATATCAGAGATTGCTGAACCAGCTTGCAAACCAGTCAAAAAATTTCGCATAAAATCTGGTTGATTTTGAGGTATATAATTAATAGGCTGCATTTTTTACCTTATTGGAAAGTTTTTTGACCGGTTTGTGAAGTTCCAAAAGTTCCTTTTTGTGAACCAGTGTATGCCCCAGCAATAGACATCAAATCCCCAAAAACGTTTTTTTGTAAACCACCTTTAGCCATGATGCCACCAGCTTGAGCCGCCCCTTGTTGCGCAAGTAAATTAGCTATTGCTCCCGCTGATTGCATGCCTGCTCCGGCTTGCCCTGCTGCTGATGCCTGCCCAAGAGATGTAATGCCACCTAGGTTCGTATATCGCTGCTGCACTAATTGGTTTAATAATCCTGGGCGAAACTGTGCAAGTGCGCCCTGAATATTTCCACCGCGCAAACCACCGGTAGCACTGGCCTGTTGCAACAATGCGTTCTCACCTTGTTGTTGCATGGCCAGAAATTCGGGTGACTGCTGAATTCCTGCATATGCCGCTTTTTGAGCCTCTGCCCCTTGCAATCCTAAAATGGCCTGTTGCTGCTCCATTGCGCCTTTACCGGCGGTGACGTATGGAGACATTAGCTCGATGAGCTTATCGAATTGTCTGCGTTCTTCAGTCATCCCCGCCTGCGCCATCCCGGACTGAACATCTGCCGCTTTTTTACCGGCCTCAGCCTGTTGCGTTGACCCGGTAAAAGTTCCGATTACCTTACCAACGCTGCTTACAACTCCACTCATATTTCACCCCTTAAAATTCTGAACATAACCATGCTTTGCAAAATACCGTCTTTCATATCTGCGCACTGTTTAACACCTTCAAATATAAACCCAATTTTTAAACAGAAATTAATCACACTCCCGTGAATTTGCATTACTTGAGTTGATATTCTAAAAATTGGCTTTGAATCAAATAAGTTTTTTATAAAAATTTTTGCCAATTCTCTGCTATGTTTAATTGCGCTTTTAAATAAAAGCGAATGAACTTCGCTTTCTATTGGGGACCGTATTATTTCTAAAAAGCACCCAACAAAAATACCATCTACATAGCATGAGTGATATTTAACAAAATCGCCTTTTATTGGATGACGAGTGTGCAATTCACCAAAAGCAGAAAGTACATAATCATTTTGATATACCTGTTTCAATTCATCATCAGATGCGCTCTCAGATACAGTCAAAATCATGCAATTTCCCTACCTGAAGCACTTATTGTTAGTGATGATGCCGCACTTGCAAGCGTAGAAATAAACCCGCCATCCTCTAATACTTGACCAACAATTTCAGGGCAAATATAACACTCCCCCACCGCTATTAACCTGGTATTTAACACTCGGTTTGCTGTTGATGCTGAACCGCCAGATGGGATTAAGTTGATGCTTAACGATACGTTTGCAGCCGAATTATTTGTTACTGTGAATTTATCTATCACCGTTTTACAGCCTGATGCAGTATATTGCGCTGTTTGTGAATTTTCAGCGAATTTTCTAGGAATAATGTTTTTAACTGTGATTACCATTAGATTACCTGATAAGTTGCTGAAAAAGCATATTTTGCATTTGCGATATTAACCGCATTGAAGCCAAATTCAAACACATCAGATGCAACGTTTGCAATAATGCTCCCATTGTCAGACTGCCCCGCCGTGGTGGTTGAGAACGTACCTCCAGCATTATTCACCGCAGAAAAATTACTTGCCACAGGGAGCGACATTCTGAGCACGCACGCCCCTGCTGCTGTTGGGTCTATATCCACAGTGCCGCTAACAGTTACAACGGAACCAACGCGCATCCATTGGCAAACTGCCGCAGTGCTGGCCGCTACGTTTGTAACGTTTGTGAGCGTAGGCGTATAAGTGCCAGACTTGATAACAGGGCCGGCCTCCCACCGCAAATTTGCTGCGTTATAAACCAGTGCATTGTCAGTAGCGGGGGAGGGGAGATATACATTGTGCAACTCGTCCAGCTCATACCCGTTATCAATTTTGATAAAAATCTCGCCAACAGAAGCATGGACCCGCACCACGAAGCCAACAATAACCAAATGATTTGGCGAAACAGGTTTTACTTTTGTATACCCGCCAAGAGTCAGCGGTGACAAATAAAGCGTGTCTCCAGCGATTAAAGCGTTTCCATCAGAATCAGTAATCGTATTTAGTTTGCGAATCAATCCTGAGTTGATTACATACCCTTCTGCGCCGCTTGCAAGCGTTTCAGCCACGAAACCAAAGGTATGGTTAGACGTGGCCTCAGCGTCCGCTTTTGCACGGTCTACTTTGATTCTATTACCCTGCGCCCCTGTGATCTGAACAACCGTTCCACGTGGCAATGAACTTGCAGAGCCGTTAAAACAAAGTTGAATTTCACCTTGACCAAGTTTTGACGAAACGTTACCGCCTTTTAACACCAATTCCAGAGTGCCGTCTCCGTCATCATAAAAAACACGTCTGGCCTGCGCAACCGGAACCGATGAAATAGGGAAGTCCAAATAATCAAACTGCCTAGAATTTCCAGAGGTTTCCTCTGCGTGATTTCCAGCCGTTGAACCTTGCAAATATGCTTCATTGGCTAAATTTATAAGCGCGACAATATCAGTCGGAAGAAGGTTGTAAACCTCATCCATGATTCGCTCAAATGCTTTTATTGCTTCATGGTTAGGCAGGAACTCCGCAAGTTGATTTCTAGTTAATGGCTGCTTTCTAGACATTTAGCGCCTCTATGTTGGCTTCCAACCTTAACATTGATATGTGAGCATCGCTTGTGCCTGTGAACCGCTGCAAACGCCAATTACGAAGTGCTCCTTGTTGAAACCAGACAATCCTTTTATTTGATTGCCCGATTGTTCCGGCTGACACAAATTTTTCCTGACTCCAGTTTTCCCCGTCTGTTGAGTATGCCGTACTGATTGTTGGATTCTTTCCGAGTTCAACTCTACCGGTCAAGGAGACAAGTTCTAACTGATGGATTACTGCGCCTCGGCTTTCATTGTAAATAATAGATGTGCCAAACTGCCAGGTTATTGTCTGGCCATAATGAGTTGAAATTGAATCATCTAAATAACCATGCGCTGACGAGGTCGGATCACCGCAAAGCCATTTGTTATAGCACCACACAAAATTACGCGCTCTGTACTGGCCAACGTTTGTAATACTGCTAACAAGTTTAAACCAGACGGGCGTTTGCAATGCGTTAGAGGCCATTCCATCGTATACCCAAGTTCTATCAGGCAAATGTATATATAGAAACTGATGTGATTTTGAGCCTCTTGACTCCATCACAACGTTTGCTAGTTGAGCCTCTGTATATGATGCCAACTCATAATCTATTTCTTGAGTTGATAGTTTCGTGCATTGTCCGTTCGCGCCAATCCAAATCGCATTGTCTTCATGCCTACCGCCACCTAAAAAAGCAACGGCATCCATGTATACCGCACACGCTTGCGTGCCAATTGCACCACGTTGAATCTGCGCGCCTTCAATGCGTTCAAATGGGAACAATTCGCCACCCACGTTATCGAAAACCTCAATTGTGTGGCGGTTCAGAGCATATATTTCATTGCGCAACTTTAAGAGCGCCACTACTGGATCTGGGTCTGCCTCAGATGAACCGTATTTCAATGGGTTCACTGACAGTGGGTTATTTAACTCGGTAACCACTAAATACTGTCCATCCGTGGTCATAAAATAACCATCAACCCAAACAACATCAACGACGGTTCCCAAATCGACGTCAGTCACCTGAACAAATGTAGTTCCGTTGTAATAGTAAAGAGCGCCACTAGATGCCACCGCCAAGCGATCAAAAGAATAATCAAATGTAACCTGACCTGAGCCGCCAACATCGCCAATAACGGTGTATGCGCCAACGCTATCAATAGAAACTAATTTTGTCCCCATGACTCGATAACAAAGACCGTTCCATTCAATTCCACCGCGATCAACACCAGTTCCAGAGCCAAACTGAGTAATGCCATCAGCTTGACGGTAATAGCCATTACTAACCCCGTTTTCTTTTGGAACGGGAATTAGATTTTGCGGGTATAAAGTTCTAACATTTGGCGCCCCGTCTGTGTATATGCCGTTCAGAATTGGAATTTGCATTGTTTACCACTTTTCTTTATTTGCCCAAAATGCGGCACTCATTTTGCCTTTTGCGATATTTTCAGCATGTCTGGCTTTGAATGATTCTCGCCTTGTTTTGTCTACTTTTGATTCGCCTTCTTTTTTTGGTGAACCAGAAACGCCTTGCTGGCCAAATCTGATTGTCTTTATTTTATCGCCTTCTTTTGCGACTACAACGTGTGATTTTGTTGGGTGGGAGGGGGTGCGCTTTGGTTTATTAAAACCAGACACCCCGACCTTTTCAAGTCGGGGGTCTTTTTTCATTACGCTTGCGCTTCCTTCCAAGAAAGTCTAGCTAAGATTGATTGTGAGCCAGTGCCGATATTAGTAGCGGTAATGGTCAAAATATCTGGGCCGTCAGGATATACGTTAGAGAACGTCGTAGGAACGTTGTTATCAGTTCCCCCACCAAGTATTGAATTCCCCAAGTCTCGAACGCCGCTCATATCGAGATACGTAAGAACCTGAGAGGAACCGGACGAGTTTGTATAAAATGCTGCCGCATTCTCTCCACCTGTAATTGTTTGCCCAGCAGTATGGACGCAAATTTGTGCAAGTGAAGCGCCGCCAACGTTTACGAATGTACCGCCTGATGATCTTCCGTTCAATCTGGCTTGAATCAAAAATGGGCCGGTTGCAAGAATTCCAATTGACTCCAATGCCAATTGCATCCTATTAATAATTTCACGGGCGCCTAATATACCTGAAAATCCAGAATCAACGCTAGGAGCCAGCCTAATACTCATAATTGGAGCCTGAACACCGTTGGCGATATTTAATGCGCTTGTCATACCTGTATTAAATACAAGTGATTTATCGTCATCAAATCGACCATCCATAATAACCGATGATCCCCAGTGTGCAGCACATGGTGAGCATTGTGATTTTGGCAGGAAAATAGAAACTGGCGCAGATGCAGAGAATGCAAAGGTTTGCGCCACAGCATTTCCACCGGCTTGAATTCGTGACAAACCTGTAAATGTCGTGTTTGTTTTGCCTGTGTAAGCAATATATTCAATGCCAGCGGTAGCGCCATTTCCTTTTACGCAAACAACCCCAGACGTAGGAAATCCGTCTGTACTTGTCACGTTAATGGCTGTTGTCTCAACGTTTGATAATGTAGAGGTCAAATAAACAGGTTTCACAACCGAAGAAACTTCATAGTGAGCCGGAAGGTTACCGGAACGCATATAGGCTTCATACTGTGAATTATTATGCGTTAATGTGTGGATGTAAAAGATTTCCCCGTCGGTTCCTCTAATTCCAAATCTAGCATATCCAGCACCGTACCAAGAATAATCAACATAAAGCATTTGTATGCGTGAAATATCAATAGAATATCCAGACGGGCCAGTTCCATCGCACGGGTCATTCCAGTCTTTTTGCTCTACTTTAGTTTCAATTGTTTTTGAGTAAATAACATTACTTGAGCCTACCCCTTTATATTGGGAAGAAACAATTAATGACGTATTGCTATTTATTTGCAAAACATAATAAGAATTACCTCGGATTACAATATAATCACCGGCTTTTAACTGGCTCAAAAATTGAGTTCCAACTCCTGTAACTATTTGAGAGCCGTTTGTAACTGAAACCGTTCCGTTCATCTGGTGAACGCTAGAGCGCCTGACTACGTATAGTTTTTGGCCATCATATTCAAAAAACAATCCATTTTGCCGGTCAAAAATACCAATTTTTATACTTGACCCGTTCCAATTTATTGGTGTTACTTTAAACGGAACTTGACTTGTTGCTGTTTGAGTGCCACTTCCGGGGGCAACGTATGTAAATGTTCTTGACGTCGGGGCTGATGTTACAATGAAATCACCAGAAAACCCAGCTTGATCAATTGAATTTACCCTTACTTTTGTGCCAACATCAACGCTATGCGGGAATCTTGTGGTCACTGTGACTACGTTTGAAACTGATGCAATGCTAGTTACGTAAAGAGCAGGACAAAAAATAGTTCCAGTCGAGAACTGAATTCCCTTGCCAGATTGGTATCTAAAATAGCGTCTAGTTTGTCTAATAATTTCACTTCCAGTGGATAATGAATTAGAGTTAAATTGAACGCCACCGTCATACGGCCTACTTTCAACGCTAGACGCTGGGCGAATGTATAAAGTATTGTTATTCGCTACGTTTGAAATTGTGCCAGTAGGGGTATCAACAGTTACAAATGTGAATATATTTGCGGTTGGAGTAGAAGCAACAACCCATGCACCGTTAGGTGGGTTTGTCGTGGCTGTTGTGCTAATTACAAAAATCTGATTCCCTGCAACAAGTCCATGGTCTGATGTGGTGGTACAGGTTATTGTGTTGCCCACATAAGTAAATGCATTAGCGGATGACAAAGGAATTCCGCACTGGCTATAAAATTGACCTTGAAAAATATAAGTTTTTGTTGAATCAAATATCGCACCTGTTACGTTTGCAAGCGCGTAATAAGTAAAGTTTACTCCGGCTGAAACTGAATTTACGTAAAACCAACCATTAGCATTTATATCTGTTGTGTTTTGAATGAACACAACAGAGCCAACAGCCGGTGGGGTTGTTGTAGAAACAGTGACTAATCTTGTTCCTGCTCCAGAAATTGCAGTAACGTTAATACTTGCCAGATTGTCATAAAAACAAGATTGCCTATTGGAAACAATAGAAAGCGTTTCCCATTTTGTTGATTGTGGGCCATATTCAAAGTCAGTATCAATCAATGATTGCGGCATTGAAACTCTAACTTTACCAACCGCATCAGATGAAATTGCCGCCTTTCCTGACGAGTCCACAATTGAAACCACATCAGTGTAAGTAGGCAATAAAGATGTTCCAATGTCTTTTTTTAACATTGGGACATTGTTTTCACTTTTTAAAATATCAGTCATTATGAACCTTTAATTGATCACAAAAAAATCAAAAATTGTTGTAGCGGTAGCTGCCGCATTGGCTGTCACGGTAAACGAACCAACCGCTGGCACAACAGCCACAGATTTCAAAGTCGCGTCTGTTCTTTGCTGAACAAATACTTTGCTGTTTACTGTTACTTTTGAATTTGTAATAACCACAGTGGTGCCAGCCGCTGCAAATGCGGCGCGACCACTTAAAGTATTAATAGTGGCGTTACCCGGCGTTGCGCTTGAGTCGGTTGATGTGACGGTGCAACTGTCTAGCCTTGTTAATGATGTTGCACCAGTACCCGCCGCGCCGATTGTGACGTTACCTGTACCGGTTGGTGCTAGTGAATGGTTAACGTTTGCGCCGTTTGCTGTAAGCGCACCAGTTGCTGTCAAACTTGTAAAGGAACCAGCAGACTGAACCGTGCCGCCAATTGCAGGCGGAGACGCAAAAAGATTTGTAAACCCAACGCCAGAAACCGCACCAGAAGCTGCAAGAGTTGTAAAAGAACCAGAAGACTGTGCTGTACTGCCGATTGCTGGAGGCGATGCAAAATAATTTGAAAACCCCACACCTGATACCACGCCAGACGCTGCAAGCGTTGTAAACGACCCGCTGCTTTGTGTTGTGGCACCAATTGACATATTGTTAATTGAACCGGCAGTCGCTGGGCTTAAAGTAATTGTTCCGGCTCCAGTCGGTGACAAATTAATAAGTCCTGTGCCAGTTGCAGCAATCGCGTTTACTGTGGTTACTCCGGTACACGCCAAAGTTCCAAATGATGCCGTGCCTCCGGTGATAGCCACAGAACCTGGCTGATACCTTTCGCGTGTCGCTATTGGGGTAACCGCAATTACATACTCAATTTCGCATTCGCCAGCTTCAATTAAAACATCTGATTGAGTTACAAATGTTGCAGACGTAAATGATGAATTCTCAATTACAGCGATCTGTCTAAATGATTGCGGGAATCCAGAAGGTTGTGTTCCATAGCTGACGAATGTTTGGCCTGCCCCATAAGAAGTGATTAGAATTTTTTGACCGCTTGGAACGTTTAAAATCTGCGTTCCGTTTTTTGAAATAAATGGCATTTTTTTCCTTTAACCTACTCTGTACCAAACTTTGGCGACGTTATCGAATCGCAATCTGAAAAATGAATTTGCTGTTAATGATGTTGGAGCGCCCGTTACAGTTGCGCCATTTCCATTAATTGCAAGCGCTGTCACTGCCTGAGTGCTATTAACTAAAATTTCCTGACGGTCTACACAGTTTGCAAGCAATGGCAAAATCAAAGTGCCTGCTGCAAATGCCCCGGTTGGTGTCAATACAAGCCAAACGCTATTACTAGCATTGTTCACCTGTACGCTGAACCCTGTCGCGGATGGTGATGAGTATTGCGTTAGTTTATCGTCATTGGCTGTAATGCCGGTTTGAAAATAAGTTTTTAAAGTTGAGAATGACGACTTTCTAGTGTCGCCATTATTTGTACTGAAAAATGGAACCTGATCTCCATCAGAAACCGAGTCCATTGTTGTTAATTGATTGATGGTTGTCATTTAATCCTCAAAGAAATTCTAAAGCGCCATCATCGCCAACTAAAAGACGATCAACAGGCTGGCCAAAAAACGGAGCATCAGACGCTGAATTTTTATTTCCTGCTCCAGTTGGCAATGTAGAAACAAATTGCATTTCCATTGGCATCGAGAATCTCAACAACATTGCGTCATAAGCTGCTTTGGCTCCTGAGCGAGTTTCTAATGAAATTCCTTTACCAAATGATGGTGCAATCTTCATTGCCAAATTTAAACAAATTGCATCAATAGCGGAATCTGGTACTAGCGTGTCGGTGTCCAAATCACTATTATTTGGGCTAGCAGGCAATGGGAAGCCCAAGCGAATGCCTTTGGCATTCCACATCGCCATCATAGAATCCAACTTTCTTAACGCACTTTGCAGTTGATCTGCTGTTAAATCAAATGTATAAGGCGCCAGTCCAATTTCATCAAACGCTTGCTCAATAAACTGTCTTTTAGTCCAGCCCATGCTTATTCTGCTTTTGCCGGTCTGCCGCGCTTTTTAGGGGCGTCTTCCTGCGGTATTGAATTGATAGCCTCTGGGGGCGTTTTAAACCATCCCTCAGCGATTTTTGAATCTACATCTTCATCGCATACGATGATGTAATCAACAAAGCCATCATCTACTTGAAATTCACCGTCTGGTTTGTAAAGCATGGTCTTATTCATTTTTTACCCTTTTGGTACATTTTTTTCCCTGCCTTGGCTGCTGCTTCTTTTGCTGATGAAAGAGCAATGGCCACGGCTTGCTTTTGTGGCTTGCCTGATTTCATTTCTTTTTTGATGTTACTTGATACGGTTTTGGCTGAATAGCCTTTTTTGAGCGGCATGAATACTCCATACGAAAAGAGGTGGATTTCTCCACCCCTTTATTAGACTAAATCAATCAGGTCTGAGAGAACAGCATAATGCCGGACATTTCAGGCTGCTTGTTTACCACGCCGTAGAGCACGTCCATACGGAACTTGGTGCGCATGGTGTTGATATCGTACTGCTTCTGCATCACCACCTCGATGCCTTGATCAGTGCTGGCTCGCATTACTGCTGCGCCCGCATCGCTTGGCACGGCATAAGAAGCTGGCAGAATCTCCAGCGCGTCTTTTTGCCAGAAAGGATTAACGTTTGCATCCACGGTGTTCAGGAACGTAATGGCTGCGCCGCTGGCCGGTGTTGCAGTACAGTTTTTGTATTGCAATTCCGCATCGGTTGAGCCACCGCCAGAAATAATAGGCGGGGAAATCTGAACGGTACCAGTACCACCAGCACCGGTAACAATGGCGGTCACTCGGAAGGTTTTGAGTTGGCCTGTGTCAGCTTTGGTGATTGCGTGAACGTTATTCACACCCAAGATTGTGAAGGCATCGCCAACACGAACGGTGCCGGAAGTCACGGTAATTGCAATGGTCTGGTAACGGTTATCAACGTTAGCGGTTTCACCAGTGGTGGCCGTGCTTGTTGCTTTTGGCGTGTAGTATTGGTTAGCGCCGTTAATAGAAACGGTCACACCTGCGCGAGCCAGCAAACGGTTTGCATAATCCAGTTTGAAAGTTTCAAAGCCGGCGATGTTACCAACGTATGCTTTTTCGTATGCAGTTGTTGGCTTGCCTACCATGTTTGCACGGTTGGCCAAGTTGCTTGCCATGTTGTTGTAATCACGGGTAGACAAGGCCATGTAACGATCAAATGACTGAACGCCTGTCTCATTCATGATTGCATCAGCAGCGGCAATATCATCAAAGCCAGATGCAGCGGCGGTACGCTTAACAACCAATGTGCCCTGAGTTGCTGCAACGTTCATGATTGCCAGGTTAATATCTGATGCCAACTTTTGTTTTGCCGCATCACCCAAACGACCTTCTTGCAAGGTATCGCGCAATTCGGTTGCGGTCATTGCCCAAGGCGCTGAACGGCTAAAGCCGATTGTCGCAGGAACGGCCAATTGTGTGGAATCCTTAAAGTTGGATGTCATGTCCGTGCCGGAGAATGACTGAGCAACGTAAGGCATTGGGCGCCAAATGATGTTGTTTGAACGCTCCATTGAGGATGAGTCTGTGTTGTATACGGATACGTTACGTGACAGCACCAAAGCGTCGTTAAAACCTTCAAGGACGTTTTCAAACGCGACGCGTTCTTCTTTGCTAAATGCGTTAGGCATGTTTAATACTCCAAATTAAATTAAGTTGATTTCTTGCGAAGTTGTTGTTTATAAGCAATTACCTTGCTCATGTTACCGGTTTTTTCTGCTTCTGCCCTCAGGCGCTCTAATGTCGAGTCTACCGAACCTGAGCCGGAGCCACTCCCACGGATCGCCTTTTCTGGCGGTGGTGGTGATTTCTTGCTGCTTACTTTCAATTGTGTCTCCAGTTTTCCGATTGCGATAGCAAATTTCACGGGGTCATTAATTGCTGCTAGTTCTTTTGCCTTCTTGGGGTTCTTTCCAAGCGCGTAAACGATCAATGCGGGGTCATCAGCGCCGTGCAAGATAATCCCTTGCATTGTCTGGCTGAACGTCTCCTGAACGGCATACTCGGCTTCGTCATAGTCTTTAACTTTTAACTTCTGCTTTGCTTCGCCATACGCACTTAAACGGTTTTGCCATTCGCGCTGTTGCGCTTGCTGCTCTAGCTCTACTTTATGCTGTTGCTCGCTGACTAATCGCTTTTGTTCGTACCATTCTTCAAGTGACTCCTCAAACATTTCAGCGTCATAATCAAACTGTTCTAAGGTTGGTTTTTTACCAAGTGTAATAGGCTTTTCTGCCTCTGTTGTGCGTTGGTTTAACCTTGCTTCCAGTTCTCTTTTTTCGCGTTGAAGTTCTCGGTAGTTTTTCCGCAAATCTCTAACCCACTCGGGAGCGGGTTTTTCTTCCTCTTGAGGTGGCGACTCCTCACCAATGCTAACCGTAATTTCTTCTTCCGCTTCTTGCTCGTCTTGGCTGTCGTCGGCCTCAATATCGACATTTTCGACTTGCTCGATTTCTTGTGCTTCAGAATCGATCACTTCTTCATCAAACTGCTCTGCCTTTTCTAGCATTTAATTACCCGTAAAAAAACTCGCTAATTCAAAATGGTTTAGCGGAATACCATATTTTTTAAACCAATGGCGGTGTGCCAGGTTGTTGTTCCTGTGGTTGCTGGCCTTGAAAAGCACTGCCAAGCAATTGCAAATCTTCAAACGCTTGCTTGCGATCAACCTCTGAAATTTCGGCCATCGTCTTCAAAGTCTTTGCCTGAGTTTCTTCAGCCTTGGCAACGGTCAATACAGTGTCAGCACGCGCCTTGGATGCCTCTGCATCGGCTTGGTTTGCTGCTGCCATCATGTACTGTGTCTGTGGGTCTGGCTGGGCTTGTGCGGCCTGTGCTTGCATGGCCTGCATTTCTTCCTCTGTTGGCTTAACCGCGCCCATGTTCACAAGACGCTTACGGAAGAAGTCACGAACCTCGGAAACGCCTTCGCCTTCCATGTTCATCATGGCCATTGAGCCAAGAACCTGCATTGTCTCTGGGTCTTGTGTAATGGTCATCATTCCCGTGATTGCGCGAACCGTTGCCGCTTTCTTGCTGCTGCTTGACGGTCCAACATCCACGGCGATATCAAAATTGGCTTGGGACAAATCATTTTCAAATTCTGTCTCGCCAGTCTCACCGATCACAGGCCGCATCAATTCAACGGTTGAGACCTCGCCTTGCTTGCCAATCGCTTTTATATTTCTGCCTTCTTCCACAAAAATATCTTTGGCCATGCTGAGCCAAATTTCTCCGGAGCGTTTAATCGCTTTCGCCATGTTGGACATATAGATGAAAGTTTGCATATCCAAGCGCTGCTGAATCATCTCCACGGCCTTACCGGAAATGTTGCTAACCATCTTTTCAGCATTTTCAGGGCGACCTAAAACGTCCGCCATGTCCTGCTCTGTAACCTGCATCAATGCCACCATTGCGGGTGGAATGTTAGGCGCTGTCTTCATCCCAATCGGACCATTGGCCACTGGCTGACCGTTCATGTCGGTCATTGGGTTTGCGAGCAAATAAGGATAGTTTTTCACGTTATCCTCTGCCCACATTACTTGATGCCCAGCCATTTGTTCGGGGGTAAAAATAGGCTTGTCCATGCTGCTGAATGCCGCAATCTCTCCAAGTTTTGAGAGTTGCATATTTTTTAGGCGTTGTGAATCCTTGGCCAAACGAACGTGCCCCATGCAGCGCTCGATGTTGTCTACGAACCACCGTTTGCCGTACACCGGAACAATAGGAATGTTCTTGCCTGCAATGTATCCGCAATCCTCCAGAACCTTGCCACCAGAAAGAATATACTTGTGCACCTTGCGGCGCTTTACTTTCTTTTTCCTGATTTCTTTTGTGCCAATTGCAGCAAGTGATTGCTCAAGGTTTTCGTCAGCTTCAAAATCAGAATCGGAATACTTTTCTTCTTCACCATCGATTGTCTCAAATACCCTGATGGTTTCCGAAACTTCTTCCACGCGGTAATACTCAGCAATATAGACAACATTGGGGGTGTACCAATCAAACTCGGTATGCGTGATTGTTTTGGGCCAATCGCTCGGGTCATCTCCGTATTCGTCACGATAAGCGTCACGGCTCATGGAGGAAATCACAAAGCATCGTTTGGCGTCTGATTTGTCTTGGCGCTTTGCGTCTAAATCAAAGAAAACCGACGAGTCCGCATCGAATATAGGCTCAATCCTAATTCTCTGACGCTCATCTTCATCGTCTTCCTCATCTTCGTATTCAGCACGAAGTCGCCAAGCGCCAAACCCACCAGCCACCGCTTCCTCGAAAGCATTGTCGTAGGCTTCTTCTGCCGTGCTATCTTGCTCATCGGCACGATAAAGACCGTCGCAGGTATCTGCGAGTGAGTCAGCCTTTTTTCCATCCTTGCTTACAAAATCAACAGTAATGCGATTATTTCTGTATTCGTTAATAATGCGAATCACTGCCAGATGGATTTTGTTTACTTCAAACTTTGGCTTATTTTCAAACTGTTCACCAAGCGGGCCTTCCCACTGCGCTCCAGCAATAGAATAAAATCTACGATCTTCCAAGCATTGCATCCGCTCATTTTTAATAGCGGATTGAATAGAATCGAACTCATTGCGAGCCGTTTCTAATACGTTATTAAAATGCTGTTCTTTAGTTAATCGAGACATAATTCCCTTTAGTTTCTTTATTCTCTACCATTTGTTACTTGTTGGCAACGGCACGAATATTTTAGGCTTATTTGTAACCGCCCTTCTGACACCCTCACAAGCATATCTTAATGCGTCAATTATGTGGTTTTTCTTGTCATCCAGAAGTGGAAGTATATTGCCTGTTAGTTTGTCGATCTTATAACTGTAAAGCGTCAATTCGTCAATTGTATGTTTACACCTTGGATGCACAACAATATCGTAGGTTTTTAAAAACTCTATTCCTTCCTCTAATGACTTCGGTCCCTTTACCGCTGGCATAATCTTGGGGAACCCATTTCGCCTCATGTGCGATATTGTCTCTGGCCTTGCAGAGTCAGCCACCATTGGCCACTTTTCAGAATCAGGAACAGTAAAAAATAAGTCCGGAGTGTCCATGATCTCGCAGCCAACCCGATAAACTTCATGGTCGATGTATAAAGTTCTGCCAATAACATGACAACGAACCAAAACAGTCGGATCCACTGAAAACCCCCAATCCGCCCCGAGCCTATGCGTTACATCTGCTGGCGCCTCGAATTCCTCTATTCTCCAATTATGGAAAACCCGCGAATTGCTGTTCTTGTTGTACTGGCCAAGCCAAACGTGAGCGTATTTGTCTGGGTCTCGGCGCTTGTCGTACTCCATTTCGTTCCGTAGAACCTCTGGAAGCCACGGGTTATCCATATAATTAACTTCTATTACCACGGCTTCAGGTGGCCTTGTATCGCCCTTTAATAGCGCATCTACCGGGTCAGTCGCTTTGTTCGGATTCCAAGTGAACCACAATTCGGAATTCGGCTTTCGGATTGTCGGGCGAAGCAAGTCTAATGAACGCTGGCTTAAACTCTGCGCTTCTTCAACCCATGCGCAATCGTATCCCTCCAGTGACTTAATCGAATCTGCGGTATGGTTTTGCATACCTTGGAAGATAATCATCCCGTCGCCCTTGCGTGACTTAATAACTGATTCCTGAACCTCAAAATACGCACCGGCGTTCATTTGCTCTATCTTGGTTTCCAGCAGACGCTTTACCGACTGATTCAG
>Ga0315908_10000690_pt1 | contig 26510 bp, 20 predicted proteins | sample LakEriMetagenome_12_FD_203520 | JGI IMG/M metagenome (GOLD analysis project Ga0315908, IMG submission 203520) | Freshwater fungal communities from buoy surface, Lake Erie, Ohio, United States - Buoy 4 MA124 | ecosystem: Environmental > Aquatic > Freshwater > Lake > Lake biofilm | place: USA...
CGGGGTCGCGCATGTACCGCGTGGCCAGCTTCTGCACCGGCGGCGGCACGGTGGCCGAGAGGAGCAGCGTCTGCCGGCTCTCCGGGCAGCGCCGCAGGATCTTCTCGATGTCGGGCCGAAACCCGATGTCGAGCATCCGATCGGCCTCGTCGAGCGTGACGATGTCGAGCGCTGAGAGCGAGATCGTGCCCCGGCTCATGTGGTCGAGGATCCGCCCCGGCGTGCCGACCACCACGGCGGGATGCTTGGCGAGCTTGTCGATCTGCCCCTTGATGGGCTTGCCGCCGTAGACGGCGACGCAGTGGATGCCCGAGCCGTGGGCGAGCTTCTCGAACTCGTCCTTGACCTGCACCGCGAGTTCGCGGGTGGGCACCAGCGCCAGCGCCCGCGGCCCGCCGCCGCGGCCCGGCTGCCGCATCCGCTCCAGGATCGGCAGCACGAACGACGCGGTCTTGCCGGTGCCGGTGCGGGCCTGACCGAGCACGTCGACGCCCGCCAGGGCCCGCGGGATCAGCCCCGCCTGGACCGGCGTGGGCACGGTGTATCCCGCCCGCTCGACGGCGGCGAGCGTCTCCGCGGAGAGGCCGAGCGTGCGAAAGCTGCCCCCCGGCTCGCCGCCGACGGCCTCGGCGTTGGCCGCCTGGGGCGCGGAGCCCCGCGTTTCGGCCTGTTGCGACTGGCCGACGGCCACCGGCCGCTCCGCAGCCTCGCGGCGGGGCGGAGCCTGCCGCGTCTCGATCCCGCCGTCGCCGTTTTCCGTCCGCACGCCCGCAGCGGTTCGCTCATTCTCCACGGCCGCCCTGCCCAACTCCGCCGGGCGGCGTGCCCTTTTTTCAACAAACACTCGGTGTCCTCAATCCTTCTTCACGCAGCCGGGCTCGCTCGAGGCTGCGGGCATCCTGTTGCCCGCGCGGCGAACCCCATGTGGGCGGCGTTGAAGACGGCCACCCCTACGACCCCCAAACCGTACCATGCCGCCTCCGCAGCGGCAAATCGGGCCGTAATAAGGGCTTCACGGCAAGCGTCGGCGTCCTGCCGATGTTGGTTCACGGCAAGCATCGGTATCCTGCCTCGCATTGCTTGGCCGGCCGCCGCCGGCTCCCAAGGGCCCGCCCTCCAGGCGGGCAGCCAACACGGCGCCGCCAAAGCTTTGCGGAGGGAATCGATCCCATGTCCGTTCCAAGAAGCCCCGGGCGGGAGCCCGGGGACACCGGGCACGAAGACCATCCCGTCGTCCATGCCGCACGTCTGCTCACGCTTTCCAGGGTCGCACCCGCATCGCATGGCACGCGGGAAGGCACGCAACCCGGAGTCCCCCGGCTTCCGCCGGGGGCTTTTTGTGTGAGCGCCAGGCCCGGAGGGCCCTGGTGATACCAGCGACGGCCCTCCAGGCGGGCAGCCAACACGGCGCCGCCAAAGCTTTGCGGAGGGAATCGATCCCGTGTCCGCTCCAAGAAGCCCCGGGCGGGAGCCCGGGGACACCGGGCACGAAGACCATCCCGTCGTCCATGCCGCACGTCTGCTCACGCTTTCCCGGGTCGCACCCGCATCGCATGGCACGCGGGAAGGCACGCAACCCGGAGTCCCCCGGCTTCCGCCGGGGGCTTTTTGTGTGAGCGCCGGGCCTGGAGGGCCCTGGTGATACCAGCGACGGCCCTCCAGGCGGGCAGCCAACACGGCGCCGCCAAAGCTTCGCGGCGGGAATCGATCCCGTGTCCGCTCCAAGAAGCCCCGGGCGGGAGCCCGGGGACACCGGGCACGAAGACCATCCCGTCGTCCATGCCGCAGGTCTGCTCACGCTTTCCCGGGTCGCACCCGCATCGCATGGCACGCGGGAAGGCACGCAACCCGGAGTCCCCCGGCTTCCGCCGGGGGCTTTTTGTGTGAGCGCCAGGCCCGGAGGGCCCTGGTGATACCAGCGACGGCCCTCCAGGCGGGCAGCCGGCCGTCACCTGTCAAAGAGCTTCTTGATCGCCCACACGGTGGCGGCGCGACCCGCACGGGCAATCGACCGCGTGAGCGGAATCTTCTTCGGGCACACGGCGACGCAGTTCTGGGCATTGCCGCACATCTGGATGCCCCCCTCCGCGGTCAGCGATTGAAGTCGCTCGTCGGCGATCATCTTGCCGGTCGGATGGGAATTGAAGAGCATCGCCTGACTGATCGCGTGCGGCCCCACGAAGCCGCGGTCGAACATGGACCGCCGCCGCTTCTCGAAGTCTTCGGCCGACTCGTCGTCGCGACGCACGGCCTCGATCTTGGTGAACTGCGGACAGGCCTCCGTGCAGCAGCCGCAGCTGATGCACTCCGAGAGCGGGTAGGCGTCCTCCTGCTCCTCCGGCGAGATCCGCGGGCCGGGGCCGTGGTCGTAGGAATCGTCGACCGGCACCCAGGCCTTGACCCGCTCGAGCGCGCGGAACAGCCGGCCCCGATCGACCACAAGGTCGCGAACCACGGGGAACTTCGTCATCGGACGGAGTTCGATCTCGGCGTCCTCCGCGAGCAGCCGATCGACGAGCGCCGAGCAGGCCATCCGGGTCCGGCCGTTGATGAGCATGGTGCACGAACCGCACACCTCCTCCAGGCACGAGCAGTCCCAGGCCACGGGCGCGACCTTCCGGCCATCCTGTGCCCGGGCGCGGCTGGCGATCTTCTGAAGAACACTGATCACGTTCATGTTCGGCTCGTAGGGAACCTCGAACCGCTCCCAGTAGCTCTCGCCGCCCGCCACGTCCTGGCGGAGCACCCGCACGCGCACGCCCTTACCGGCGCCGCCGTGGCCGGCGTCCACTTCATGCCCGTCGCTCTCGACCGCTCTGATCATCGGTGTTGCCTCCCGCGCCTGTTCCAGACCCTCACGCCCCCGCGCCGACGGCCGCGCCGGCCGGCGTCGCGATTCCCGCCGGCTCCCTGGCCTTCCACGCCTCCTCGATCGCCTCCGCGCCGACCAGCCCGTAGAGCCGCGGCCGCGGACGGATGAGCGACGTGTCGATGTCCTGATAGGAAATCTGCGGACTGCCGTCCGCACCGCACTTCGCAATCGTCGACTTCAGCCACTTTTGGGTGTTCGCCGCGAACCGGTCGCACCACTCCTCCGCCTCGCGCCGCTTGCCGGCGGGATCGGTGGCCGCCAGGCCCGGCATGGCGAAGTCGGGCTTGAAGTGGGCCCCGCGGCATTCGTCCCGCAGCAGCGCGCCCTTGAGGATCAGCTTCGCGACCGGGAACATGTCGCCCAGGGCCTTCGTGAACACGACGTTTTGGTTCGTCCAGTTGGCCGTGTCGGAGACGGCGCATCGGCGCCACCGCTCCTCCATCGCACACACCTCGCCGTAGGCGGCGGCGAGCTGGTCGTTCCGCCGCACGACGGTGGCCACGCGGGTCATGAGATTGCCGAGTTCCTGGTGCAGTTCGTAGGGGTTCTCCGTGCCGGCCGTGCGGGCGAGCAAGGCATGATGCCGCTCCTCCTCCCGCTTGAGGCCGGCGTTGAACAGCCGCTGGTCGGCGGCCCCGCCCCGCCCCGCGGCGACGGCCGCCAGCGTGGGGGCGACGAACAGCCCGCTGAAGATGCACGACAGCAGCGAGTTCGCGCCCAGGCGGTTGGCACCGTGATACTGGTAGTCGCATTCGCCGATGGCATACAGCCCGGGGATGCTGGTCTGCTGGTTGCGGGGCGACCCCTCCAGCATGCCGCCGGAGGAACTCCGTTCGTAGTCGACCCACAGGCCGCCCATCGAGTAATGCACCGCGGGAAAGATTTTCATCGGCACCGACCGCGGATCGACACCCTGGAACTTCTCGTAGATCTCCAGGATGCCGCCCAGCTTGCGGTTGAGCGTCTCCCGCGGGATGTGCGTGAGGTCGAGATAGACACACAGCCGGTCCTTCTCGACCGACAGCCCGTCGGTCGTGCAAATGTCGAAAATCTCGCGCGTGGCGATGTCGCGGGGCACAAGGTTGCCGTACTTCGGATACCGCTCCTCGAGGAAGTAGCACCGTTCGGCCTCGGGAATCTCCCGCGGGTCCCGTGGATCCTGCGGCTTCCGCGGCACCCAGACGCGGCCCCCTTCGCCGCGGGCGCTCTCGCTCATCAGCCGCAGCTTGTCGGCCCCGGGAATGGCGGTGGGATGCACCTGGATGAACTCGCCGTTGCCATACCAGGCGCCGGCCTGATACGCCCGGCTCACGGCACTGCCGGTGCAGACCATCGACATCGTCGAGCGGCCGTAGATCAGCCCGTTGCCCCCCGTGGCGAGCACCACGGCGTCGGCGGGGAACGCCCGGAACTGCATCGTCACGAGATCCTGGCAGATCGCCCCGCAGCACCGGCCCGAGTCGTCGAGCACGGGCGCGAGAAAATCCCAGAACTCCCATTTCTTGATCCGCCCCTCGACCTCACGGCGGCGGACCTGCTCGTCGAGGGCGTAGAGCAGCTGCTGGCCGGTCGTCGCCCCGGCGAAGGCCGTCCGCTTGTAGAGCGTGCCGCCGAACCGCCGCTGGTCGCGGAACCCCTCCGGCGTGCGATTGAAAGGCACGCCGAGACGGTCCATCAGGTCGACGATCCGCGGCCCCCAGTCGGCCATCTCCTTGACAGGCGGCTGGTGCTGGAGGAAATCCCCGCCATACACGGTGTCGTCGAAGTGCTTCCATTCGTTGTCGCCCTGCTGCCGCGTCAAGGCGTTCACACTGTTGATGCCCCCCTGCGCGCAGACGCTGTGCGACCGCTTCACCGGCACCAGGCTGACGAGGTCCACATTGACCCCCAGCTCGGCCAGCCGCATCGACGCGGCCAGGCCCGCAAGCCCGCCTCCGACCACCAACACTCTCGGCTGTGCCATGTGTCACCTTCCTGTCTGGGGGCCGACCGACACCGGACGCACGCCCGCATCGGCCCCATCCGCCCGCACGGCCGGAGCCAGGGGACGGGCCGGGGGCTCGCCGCGGAGCATCCGCTCACGGGCCTCGCGGTCCTCGTTCATGATCGTCTCGACCTGACGGGCCTGGCCCAGCTTTCCCGGGTCGCCGCCGATGTCCCGCAGGCCGGCGATCGCTCCGAGCCCGGCCGCCGCCAGAAGAACGCCGATCACGATGCTGACGGCGTTGGCCCGCCGCATCGCGGCCGGACTGGTCCAGATGCCCCAAGTGATGCCCAGCGTCCACAGGCCGTTGGCCAGATGAAACACCGCGCACAGCACGCCGATCGCATACAGGATGGAGGTGAGGAGGGGATGGATGGCCACGGCCGCCGAGCTCGTGGCCGCATGCGGATCGAACTTCCCGCCGCCGAGCGGCCCGCCCATCCAGTGCAGATGGATGATGTGTCCCATGATGAACACGAAGGCGATCATCCCCGTCGCCCGCTGCAGGGTGTACCGCAGATTGCCGACGTATGGATAGGATCCGACGTTCGGCAGCCCGTTGGCGATGATCACGAAGCCCACGGTGGCGTGAAAGAGCATCGGCAGGAAGATGAACAACCACTCGATCGGCACCAGCAGGGGGCCGAGCGAATGGATCATGTCGACCCGGGACTGGAAGGCGCCGGCCCCCGACAGGACCGAGGCATTGGTCAGCAGATGAACGACCAGAAAGGCGCCGACCGGGATCAGGCCGGACAGTGAAAACAGCCGATAGATGAGAAATTGGTGCCGGGCCAGGAACGACGGGCTCGACTCGGTCACGACACGCCTCGCGGTACGGGAGAGCCGCGGCCGACGAACCTGTCGGGCCCCGCGGCGAACCCGTGGGAGTATAGGAACGCGGCCGGCACCGACAACGCCGGTAACCGATTTGGCCGGGAAGCGACGCGATTTTATACTTCCGGTGCGAGCCAGCAGACGAACCTCAAGGAGAGTGGTCGGTGGCGGATCCCGCGGATGCATCCGCCGCGACTTCGGCGGCCTCGATTCCGGACGAGCAGATCGTCGTCCACCTGCCCGACGGGATCGCGGTCCTTGATGCCGGCGGCACCGTCCGCTGGGCGAACGCCCTCTTCGGCCAGTGGTGCGGCTGTTCCGCCGTCGTCGGCCGGCCGTTCTTCGCGTGCCTGGGCGTGGCGACGACGCCCGACGACGAGGTGGACCGCTTGACCACCGCGATCGCGGCGGGCCGCCCCGCCAGCGGCACGCTTCGGTCGGCGGACGGCCGGTACTTCGACATCAAGTCGTCGGCCGGGTTCCCGGCCGCGGACGGCCCGCGGGTGGTCGTCGCCGTCCGTGACGTAACGCACACGATCCTCGAGCAGCAAAAGCGGGCGGCCATCCACGCGGCCGGCCAGAAGCTGGCCGATCTGTCGCCCACCGAACTCGCCGACATGACCGTCGCCGAGCGGATCGAACTGCTGAAGAGCAACATCCTCCACTACTCGAAGGACCTCCTGCAGTTCGACGTCGTGGAGATCCGGCTCCTCGACCGGCAGACCGGGCGGCTCGAGCCCCTGCTGGCCGAAGGCATGCAGCCGGCGGCGGAAGCCCGCATCCTCTACGCCCGACCGGAGCACAACGGCGTGACGGGCTACGTGGCCGCGACGGGCCACAGCTACTGGTGCGCCGACACGACCAAGGATCCGCTGTACCTGGAGGGCTGCAAGGGGGCCAAGAGCTCGCTGACCGTCCCGCTCATGCTCCATGACCAGGTGATCGGCACCTTCAACGTCGAGAGCCCGGAGCCCAACGGCTTCACGGCGACCGATCTTCAGTTCCTCGAAATCTTCTCCCGCGACGTCGCCGCGGCCCTCAACACGCTGGAGCTGCTCGTCGCGGAGAAGGCCTCGACGGCCGCCGAGAGCATCGAGGCGATCCACGGGGCCGTGGCGCTCCCGGTCGACGACATCCTCAACGAAGCCGTCGGCGTCATGGAGCGGTACATCGGCCACGACGCCGACGTCGTGGAGCGACTGCAGCGGATCCTGCGGAACGCCCGCGACATCAAGCAGGTGATCCAGAAGGTGGGGGAGAAGATGGCCCCCAGTTCGGCCCACGCCCAGCGGCGGCACGGGGAGCGGCGTGAGCCTCTCATCGGCCGGCGGATCCTGGTCGTCGACTCCGACGAGCAGGTGCGGGCCGCCGCTCACGCCCTGCTGGAGCGCTACGGCTGCACGGTCGAGACGGCCCGGGACGGCGCCGAGGCCGCCTCGATGGTCCGCGGCGTGGGCAGCGACGGGTATGACGTGATCATCTCCGACATTCGCCTTCCCGACATGAGCGGCTACCAGCTGCTGCTGAAGCTGAAGGAGATCGTCGATCCGGTCCCCCTGGTGCTGATGACCGGGTTCGGCTATGACCCCGGCCATTCGATCGTGAAGGCCCGCCAGGCGGGCATCGATCTGGTGCTCTTCAAGCCGTTTCGCATCGACCAGCTACTGGCCACCGTCGAGAAGGCGGTGGGCCGCCGCACGGCCGCCGCCGGCGTCGTCGCGACGCCGGGCCCGCTGCCGGGCTGAAGCGGCCCGGCTGCGGCGCCGCGCGGCAAACTGGGCAAGCGGCTCGCCGTGCCGACCTGCCCTTGACCTGCCGGCGCAGGGGCCGGTACTTCTCCCGCCCCCAGGAAGTTCCCTGCACAGGAAGCAGCACCATGGCCAGCACCCCCACCTTCGCCCCGGCGACCAGGCGGCACCGCTTGATCCGCGGTCCATTCACGGTGCTCAACGCCGCGGCCGCGGTCCTTGCCTGCTCCTGGCTTGCGGCCCGCGCGGAGGAACTTCCCGCGCCGGCCGCGGCTGACCGCGACGCCGCCGCCGCGAAGCGGATGATCGACCAGGCCCTCGGCCGGTCGGACGCCCGGGCTGCGCGGCCCCAGGCCGCGGCCACCGCCGACGCGGGCGAAGTCGCACCCGACCTCCTGCTCGCCCGCATCTCCGCCGAGGTCGCGGCCCGGCAGCTCGAAGCCAAGCGGCTCGGCCAGAAGTCGCCGGCCGACGCCCTCGCCCTGCTCGATCAGGCGGCGGACAACGTATCCGCCCAGCCGATCCCCGCGGAACGAAAGGACCAGCTCCTGCGGCGGATCGAGCGGGCCCGCCGCGACATCGAAGAGGCGTCGGGCAAGCGCCGCGCAGAGCTGGCGCTGGACAAGCGGAACGCCGAGATCGAGGGACAGATCGACCGGGAGCGGGCCCGGAAGGTCGAGGTCGACCAGCGGATCGCGATGCTCGTGGACGAATACAACACGCTCATCGACCAGCGCCGCTTCGCCGAGGCGGAGGCGGTCGCCAAGAAGGCCGGCCAGCTCGCCCCCGATAACGGGGTCGTCCGCCAGCTGCTCGCCCAGAGCCGCGTCATCCGCCGCATGGAGACCCAGAAGACGATCGCGAGCGGCCAGCAGGACGGCTTCCTCGACGTGGCCGACGACATCGAGCGGTCGGCGACGCCCTTCACCGGCCCGATCGAGTTTCCGGAGACGAAGAACTGGGCGGACCTGACGAAGAACCGCTCGCAGCGACTGGCCGAGGGCAAGTCGCGGGCCACGCCGGCGGAACTGGCGATCCACCGCAAGCTCGACACCCGGGTGCAGACGGCCTTCCGCAACCAGCCGCTGGCCGTCGTGCTCGCCGCGCTCGCCAAGCAGGCCGACGTCCCGATCCATCTCGACATGGTGGGCCTGGAACAGGAGGCCGTGTCCAGCGACACGCAGGTCACGCTGTCGCTCGATTCCCAGCAAATCTCCCTGAAGAGCGCCCTCAAGCTGCTGCTGGAGCCGCTCCACCTCCGCTACGTCGTGCAGGACGAGGTGCTGAAGATCACCAGCCCCGGCCTGGTGAAGGGCGTTTATTACAGCGTCACGTACCAGGTGGGCGACCTCGTCAAGCCGATCCCGAACTTTTCCTCCGACGGGCTCGGCATCGAGGGCGCGCTGAGCAAGGGCTATTCGCAGGCCCTGCGGAACACGGTCTCCGTCCAGGTCGAGCCGCCGCGGGACGCACTCAACCGCGCCGCCCGGGCCGACTCCGGCGCCGCCATGGACGCCGGCTCGCTCGCCCAGATGCAGGGCCGGGGCAACGGCCCGGCGACCGGCGCGATGCCCGCGGTCCCGTTCGGCCCGCCCAGCGTCGGCGGCGGCCAGGCCGACTTCCAGTCGCTCATCGACCTGATCCAAAACACGGTCGGTGGCCCGGGCGCCTGGGCCGACGGCGGTGGCAACGGCGCCATCCGCCCCTTCGACACGAACCTCTCGCTCGTCGTCAGCCAGACGCAGGAAGTGCACGAGGAGATCGCCGACCTGCTCGAACAGCTGCGGCGGCTCCAGGATCTGCAGGTCACGATCGAGGTCCGGTTCATCTCCTTGAACGACACGTTCTTCGAGCGGATCGGCGTGGACTTCGACTTCAACATCCAGTCCGGCGTCAACCAGCCGCTCAACATGACCGCTATTCCCACCCCGGGCAACGGCTCGCAGAACCCCGGGGAACTGGGCATCCCCGCCCGGCCGGGTGGTCGCTCGCAGCTCGTCGGCCTGAGCAACTCCGGCGTGCCGGGCGTGGCCCTCAATCCGAACGCGGTCGTCCAAACTCCCGACCCGAACACCCCCGGCCCCACCTTCGGCAATGCGATTGCGAACACACCGAACTACTTCTCGATTCCGTTCCGGCAGAACAGCTTCGGCGCGGCCACCGTGCCCCAGCTGCCGGGCCTGCCCAACGTGGCCACCTCGGCGGCCGACTTCGGGTTCGCGATCCTCTCCGACATCGAGGCCTACTTCCTCATCCAGGCCGCCCAGGGCAACACCCGGTCCAACGTGCTCCAGGCGCCGAAGGTGACGCTCTTCAACGGCCAGAATGCCTTCGTCTCCGACACCCGGCAGCGGCCGTTCGTGACCTCCGTCGTCCCGGTGGTCGGCGACTTCTCGGCGGCCCAGCAGCCGGTGATCACGGTCCTCAACGAGGGCACCGCGGTGAACGTGGAGGCCGTGGTCTCCAACGACCGCCGCTTCGTGCGGCTCACGCTCGTGCCGTTCTTCTCGCAGATCGGCCGCGTCGAGGAGTTCCAGTTCGAGGGCTCACGGTCCACGAAATCGAAGAGCAGCGACGAGAGGTCAGGCGCCGACGTCCGCATTCCCGGCGCCGACGGTCTGCTCAACCTGACCAACGGCGTCGCCTCGGCGGGCGAGCTGGAACTGCAGTCGAACGGCACCACGGTCCAGCTGCCGGAGTTCTTGTTCACGACGGTCACCACGACCGTCAGCGTGCCCGATGGCGGCACGGTGCTGCTCGGCGGCATCAAGCGGCTCCGCGAGGGCCGCAACGAGTTCGGCGTGCCGATCCTCTCGAAGATCCCCTACATCAACCGGCTCTTCAAGAACGTCGGCCTCGGCCGGACCACCGACAGCCTGATGCTGATGGTCACCCCGCGGATCATCATCCAGGAGGAGGAAGAAGAGAAACTGTTGGGCGAGAGCCGCCCATGAGCCGCTTGTTCCTCACGGCCGGCGGCCTGCTCGGCGGCCTGGCCGTCGCCGCCGGCGCCTTCGGCGCGCATGGCCTGAAGGCGTTCCTCGAGGCCCACGGCCAGGCCGCCAACTGGGAGACCGCGGCCCGCTACGCCCTGGTGCATGCGTTGGCGACCGTCGCCGTCGGCACGCTCGCGGCCGTGCGGCCCGCCCCCGGCCTCGCCGCCGCCGGCGGGTGCTTCCTCGTCGGCACCGCGATCTTCAGCGGCTGTCTGTTCGCTCTGGCGCTCTCGGGCGTCAAGATTCTCGGCGCCGTCGTGCCGATCGGGGGCGTGCTCCTCATCGCCGGCTGGATGCTTCTCGCGTACGCCGGTTGGCACGTCACCGCTTGAGGCTCGGCCTCGGCCACGACAAAACCTCCCGCCGCGCGAGTCCGCTCCGGGGCACCGCGTGCGGTCGTGCGGCATGGACGGCGGGGTGGTTTTCACACCCGGTGTCCCCGGGTTTCCACCCGGGGCTTCTCGCCACACAAAAAGCCCCCGGCGGAAGCCGGGGGACTCCGGGTCGCATGCCGCCCCGTGTGAAGTGCCAGGCGGGGACTCGAACCGGGGTACCGCGTGCGGTCGTGCGGCATGGATGGCGGGGTGGTTTTCACACCCGGTGTCCCCGGGTTGCCACCCGGGGCTTCTCGCCACACAAAAAGCCCCCGGCGGAAGCCGCGGGGACTCCGGGTCGCATGCCGCCCCGTGTGAAGTGTCAGGCGGGGACTCGAACCGGGGCACCGCGTGCGGTCGTGCGGCATGGACGGCGGGATGGTTTTCACACCCGGTGTCCCCGGGTTGCCACCCGGGGCTTCTCGCCACACAAAAAGCCCCCGGCGGAAGCCGAGACTCCCGCTCACCGGTCGCCGGCCGCGGCTTCTTGCTCCGCCTGCTGGTCGCGCTGGGCGGCGACGTCCTCCCGCTCCGCGGCCAGTTGCTCTACCTGCTCGGCCTTCGAGGCACTGGGGGCGGCGTCCCCGAAGGGATCGGTGGCGTTGGGCTCGGCCGCAGGAGCCGGCGCCGACTCGCGCGGGGCCGGCATGCTCTCGGCCGGCATGCGTTCGGCAGGCGCCGGTGGGCGTCGGACATTCCGCGCGGCATCGTCCTCGAACGGGTTTGCCTCGTCGCCGGCCTCGAGCCGCGGCCCGACCGGCCGACGCGTGCGCAGCACATCCGGCTGCGCGGCCTCGATCTGCGAATAGCGTTCCAGTTCCTCGGCCCGCTGCCGCTGCAGGAGCGCCACCCGCGCCCGCGTGCGGTGCCGCTCCAGCCGCAGCCGATCGGGTCCCTGAATCCGCTCCAGCGACCTGGCCACCGGCCAGGCTCCCAGCCCGGACGACTCGCGCGTGGCGCCTTCGGTGAAGTCGGCCTCCGCCTCGTCACTCCGCCCCTGCCGCAGGGCCGCCAGGCCGCGGAAATAGTAGGCGCGTGGGTCGGTCGTGCCCGCCTCGATCGCCTGCGAAAGATCCTCGTAGGCCCGGTCGAAATCCCCGGCAAAGAAGGCGTGAACGCCGTCACCGTAGGCCGCCGCCAGGGGCAGGCTCTCGACCGCGGGCTGCGCGGCCGACACCACCGCCGCGACCGCCGCCGTGCCGGCACAGGCCACCAGGCCGGCCAGACGGCCCTTCGCCCCGTTCCACCAGCCCCTCTGCACGCTCATGCGGTGCCTCCGCGCCCGGATCGACCGTTGCACCTCATGGTATCGGACCCGGCGGCCCGCCGTCCCGCCGTCACCGCCCCCACGCCGGCACAACCGGCACGACCCGCCCGTCAGCCGGGCCGCAGTCTTTCCCCATCTCCGGCGACCGCCCGGGCCCGGGCATGCCGGCGAAACGTCGGCTCCGCGAGAAAGACGGCCGGCCGCACGAGCTGCATCATCACGGGCTGAACGGGCCATCCGCAGGCCGCAAGCAGACGGTCGAAGGCGGGCTCAGGGCAGCTGCCCTTGAGGTCCACCAGCAGCAGCCGGCCGTCGCGCTCGAAGGCGTTGCCGTCCACCTGCCACGCCAGCCCCGCGCGCGGGCTCGCCCATACGAACGAGCCGTCGGGTTCGACATAGAGCCGCTCGATGCCGCCGATCGTGTGCAGGAAGTCGTCGAACGACACGGCCATCGGCACGGCCAGCGTGGCATGGGGCACACGCAGCACCGGCCACTCTCCCCAGGCATCGGCATGGCTGCTCCCGGCCACGGCGTCGGCAGGCCGCGCATGGAGCGTGATGTCGAAGGCGAACAGATCGATGCCGACCATGGTGTCCCTCGTGGCCGCGGCCCACCGCTGCGTCAGGAGGCGGCGACACTCTCCCGCACCCAGGCGGCGTACGCGGGTGTCGCCATCGACTCCCGCAGGAGCACCTCGGGGGTCGTGTAGGAATGCCCCGCGACGATCGCGGCGCTGCAGGCCGCGGCCCGCCCGGGCGTCGTCTTGCACGTGCACCGCCACTCCGCGGCCGTCTCGACCGCGTCCTGCCAGCGGTAGGTGCTGTGCACCGGTCCGTCGATCTGGACGCAGGCCGCCAGCCGCTCGGCCACGAGGCGGTTCGCGCACGCCTCGGCTGCGTCGCGGGTGGCGAACGTGGTGCGGATCTCGGCGACGATGTCGGCGGCGGGCGGCGGTGCCATGGTGCGGGATTCTAGCTGCCCGTGGACAAAGCCCTCCATGGCATTTGTCCACTTGGCCGACCGGTGGATTCGCAGACCTCGGCGCAGCCGAGGCAACGCCGACGGTTTCACCGGTCGGCATTCCTCACATCCTGCTCGGGCAGACTGTTCCACAGTCTGCTACGCCGCATCGACGATGCGATGGGACGCCGGAGGGGCGAACGCCCGCCGCGGCAGCGGGTCTTCGGCCGCGAGCGGGTAGTGGACGGCGGGTCGATCGGGATCGGGAAACACGACGTGCGCGGGCCCCCGCCGCTGGCGGGCCGGCGCTACGCCTGCCAGCGTGACACCCGCCGCCGGATCGACCGCATTCCCCGGCGCCGAGCCGAGCCCCACGATCGTCGCGGCCGCGCCGCTCCAATGCCCGAGCACGACGGTGCCCGACTCCGCCTCGAACGGTGGCCGCGGATCCAGCAGAGCGGCGATGTCGCCGGCCGCGGCCGGGGGCGCAAGGTGAAGAGCCTCCATCCATGCGGCGACGGCGTCGATGGAGTCGAACGACGCATCGCAGGCCGGCTCCGCGATCCGCGCCTGTCGCCGCCACGCGGCCACGGCCGCCCGCCAAGCGTCCCGCACGACCGCCGTGCTCCGCTCCATGGTGGTCAGCCACTCGGCGACGACTCCCGGCATCTCCAGGGCCCGCGCCGCCGCGAGCTGGGCGACGAGCGGCCGGCAGGCCGGCCACATGTCGGGACGCCCGCGCAAGACGGTGCCGAAGCGGGCCACCAGATCGACCGCCAGGCTCGCGCCGAGGGTCGGCCGGCCCGGCTCGGCCGCGGTCCACAGCGGATCGAGCTCGGCGCCATGGCAGACCGAGATGCCGGGCACGGCCCACGCTCCAGCCACTTCGATGCCGCGCCGCGCGAGACGGGCACCGGCCCCGGCGATCCACGGATCGCGATCGCCCGGCAGGACCGTCACCCGCACGGGCACCCGCCGTTCCCGGTCAAACACCGGCCGTCCCCGGCGATCGGCCGCTGGCACCATCAGGCCGGCTCGTACCCAGGCCGACAGGCCCGCCAGCAGTCGGCGGCCGCGGGTGGCAGCCGCCAGCATCACGGTGGCTGCCACGCCGACGGCCCGCCCCCCCTCGTGCCAGGGCCGCACGTCGTCCTTCCAGGCGGTCGAGGTGAGCGGGTCGAAGGTGTCACCCGCGAGCACGATGGCGATGCCGTCGACGGGTTCGTAGCGACCGTCGCTCCGCACGCCGCTCCGGAAGGCCGCGCGATGCACCGCCTCCAGGAACTCCGCCTGGCGGCGGCGTGACGCGGCCATGAGCGTGCCGTCGGCGAGCGCCCAGTTTGCGGTGACGACGAGCATGACACGGCCTCCGCCCTGTCATCGACAGCGGACGCCGTCGAGCGGGCGGAGCGGAGGCGAAGATGCCGATGCTGCGGAATGTGACGGCTGGCGTCAGGGGCCGAAGAACTCGGTCGGGCAGCTGCGGGCGAGGCGGCCGTCAAGGTTGGCACCAGAGACGGTGGCCACGGCCGTCGCCTTGCCGGGCTCCTGGAGCTTGTAGGTGATCTCGAAGGACTGCTGCCGGCCGGGTCCGAGATCGATCGGGTCGAACAACACCCGGCCGTCGTCCACCCGCACCCGCGCGTCGCCCAACAGCCGGGCACCGCGGGGCAGGTCGATGACGAGATTCAACGGCCCGGAAGGGGCCGCGCCGTCGTTGAACACGGTGCATACGAGCGTGGTCGCGTCGCCCACGCGGACCGGGTCGTCGAGGTCGGAGAGCGACAGCCGCAGGCCCGCCTCCGACGGCGTCCGCAGCCGCGGCCGGGGCGTCGTCGAGCGGATCTGCAGGCACTCGTGGTCACCGATCGGGCCGATGCCGGCCGTGGTCAGTTCGGCCCGCACGCAGGCCCGAACCGCCGGCGAATCGGCAAACGAGCCGGCCGGGCTCTGGGCCCGCAGATTGATCTGCCGCTTTTCGATCTTCCCCGGCGCGATGGCCGGCAGGTTCCACGACACCCGCGATCCGGCGAGGCTGTAGCCCTCGGAAGCCTCCTGCGGCGAAAGCCCGTCGTCCCACGAGAACTCGAGCACGGCGGGCGCCGAGGCCGCGTTGCCGGTGTTCCGCACCGTGGCCACGTAGTCTGTCACGGTCCCGGAGACCGCGTCGACCGGTCCCGTGAGATCGAGGGCGATCGCCGGCGCGGCCGGGGTGACGAGCGGCACGGCGGAAGGCGGCGTGGCGGCCGCCGTGGCGGTCGCCAGCGGAGCTGCTGCCAGCGGCGGCACGGCCACCGGCGCCGGCACCGCTGCCGGCGCGGTCGGCCCCGTGGCGGTCGGCGGCTGTGGCGGCGGAACGAAGGCGGGATTGGCCGCCACCTGGCAGCACTCGGTCGCGCCGCCCATGAATGCGTGCTGCTGATCGAGGATCTCGACGCGATGACACTGGCGGCCGGGCTCGTCGAGCAGAAAGTCGAGCTTCACCCAGCGCTTGGTGTTGGCCGGCAGGTCGATCGTGCCCTTCTGCTCGATCGGGCTCTTGGAGGCGTCGTGATGAAAGCCGGCGTCGAAGTAGTCGACGACGCGGAGCTTCTCCAGGTTGCGGCCGGAGTTGTTGATCAGTTCGACGTCGTACGTGACGCGGTCACCCACCTTGCCCGCCAACGGGCCCGTGATGTTCACGATCACCGCGTCCTCGGCGCGGGCGGCATGCGCCAGCAGGGCGGCTGCGATCCAGAACGATGGGGCGACGAACCAGCGGCATCTCGACATCGGCAAGGCTCCCTCGCGACGGCCCGCTACGGCGGGGCCGGCAAGAGGGTACCACGGCGACACGCCGGGGGTGAACGGCGGCCGACGCGTGATTCCCCGGTTCAGACCCGCCAAGCGAACTGCGGCACGATGCCGCAGGTTCGCGTACACCATCCTCCCCGGCTCCCGCCGGGGGCTTTTTGTGTGCCGAGAAGCCCCGGGTGGAAACCCGGGGACTCCGGGCACGAAAACCACCCCGCCGTCCATGCCGCACGACCGCACGCGGTTCCCCGGTTCGCACCTGAACCGCATGGCACACGGGAAGACATGACCACCCGGTGTCCCCCAGCTTCCGCCGGGGGCTTTTGGGGTGAGTGCCAGGCCCGGAGGGCCGGGTTGACTGTGAGCGGGCGGCGGCCCGCCAAGCGAACTGCGGCACGATGCCGCAGGTTCGCGTGAACCATCTCCCCCGGCTCCCGCCGGGGGCTTTTTGTGTGCCGAGAAGCCCCGGGTGGAAACCCGGGGAATCCGGGTGTGAAAACCACCCCGCTACCGGTTCGTCATGTCGCAGGACACGCCCCCGGCGGCCGGCACATAGCAGGCCCGGGCGTAGTCCATCACCATCCGGTGGGCACTGAACCGCCAGGCCAGCGAGCTGATCGAGTTCATCATCATCTTGATCCACTCGCGGGGCAGACCGTCGGAGTCGCGGTCGTAGAACAGCGGAATCACCTCCTCTTCCAGCACCTTGAACAGCGCCGTGCCGTCGCGGTCGTCGGTGATCGCGTCGTGGAAGTGGGTCTCGCCGCGGCTGATGGCGAAGCCGTTGCGGCCGTCGAAGGCCTCCGCCCACCAGCCGTCGAGGATCGAGCAGTTGAGCCCGCCGTTGAGCACCACCTTCTGCCCGCTCGTGCCCGACGCCTCCAGGGGCCGCCGCGGGTTGTTGAGCCACACGTCCACACCCTGCACGAGGTGCCGGGCCACGTTGATGTCGTAGTCCTCGACGAACACCACCCGGCCCGCGAAGCGATTGTCGTGCCGGAGGTTGGCGATCTTGCGGATCAAGGCCTTGCCCGGCTCGTCGGCCGGATGGGCCTTGCCGGCATAGATCACCTGGATCGGCCGGTCGGGATCGCTGATCAAGGCATGCAGCCGGTCGAGGTCGGCGAGGAGCAGGTCGGCCCGCTTGTAGGTGGCGAACCGCCGCGCGAAGCCGACCGTGAGCACGTTGGGGTCGAGGACCGTCCGCGCCATCTCCACCGCCTCGTCGCATTCGCCGCGGCGGCGGCACTGCCGCGACAGCCGCCGCCGGACGAACTGCAGGAGGAGGTTCTTGAGCGCGTAGTGCGTCTCCCAGAGCTCGCCCGGATCGCACTCATAAATTTTCTGCCAGATGTCGGGCTCGCCCATCCGCCGGAACCAGTTGGCCGGGAAGATGCGGTCGTAGAGCTGCAGCATCTGCCACGACAGCCAGCTCGGCACGTGGACGCCGTTGGTGATGTGCCCGATCGGCACCTCCTCCTCGACGCGGTACGGCCACAGGCCGGACCACATCCGCCGGCTGACATGGCCGTGCAAGGCGCTGACCGCGTTGGCCCGCCGCGACATCTTCAGGCCCAGCACCGTCATGCAGAACGGCTCGCCGGGATTGTGCGGCTCCACGCGGCCCAGCCCCATGAGGTGGTCGTGCGAGATGCCCAGCGCGTCGCGGGTGGGGCCGAGGTGCTCCTCGATGAGGTGGTTGTCGAACCGGTCGTGGCCGGCCGGCACGGGCGTGTGCGTGGTGAACACGGTCTGCCGGGCCACGCGGCGCACGGCGTCGTCGAACGGGTAGCCGTCGCGCTCCATGCGGCCGCGGACCGCCTCGAGGGTCGCAAACACCGAATGCCCCTCGTTGAGATGGTAGACGCCGGGCACGATCCCCATGGCTCGGATCGCCTTCACGCCGCCGACCCCCAGGATCAGCTCCTGGCGGATCCGCGTCCGCGTGTCGCCGCCATACAGCCGGCTCGTGAGCTCACGATCCTCGGGCGAGTTGCCCTCGACATCCGAGTCGAGGAGAAAGAGGTTCACTCGCCCCACGGCCATCTTCCACACCTTGGCGAACAGCGGGCCGCCGCGGGTGTCGATCTGCACGGTGATCGGCTTGCCGTCGGTGCCCGTCGCCGGCTCGATCGGCAGCGCCTCGACCCGCGACTGCAGATACTCCTCGTGCTGATAACCGTCGATGTCGAGCTGCTGGCGGAAGTAGCCCTGGTCGTAGAACAGGCCGACGGCGAGCAGCGGGACGCCGAGCCCGCTGGCGCTCTTGATGTGGTCACCGGCCAGCACGCCCAGGCCGCCGGAATAGATCGGCACCGACTCGTGGATGCCGAACTCGGCGGAGAAGTAGACCACCGGCTTGGAGCCGAGCACGCCCGCGTTCACCGTGCTCCACGTCGACTCGGCCGCCAGGTACTCCTTGAGCCGCCGGTAGGCCTGATTGATGCGGCTGTAGAGGACGAGCTCCGCCGCCCGGGCCTCGAGCCGCTCGGGCGTGAACTCGGCGAGCAGGGCGATCGGGTTGTGGTCGAGCTGCCGCCAGCGGATCGGGTCCAGCTCGCGGAACATGTTGGTCACTTCCGGGTGCCAGCTCCACCACAGGTTCCGCGCCAGGGCCATGCACTTGTCGTACAGGTTCTGGGGCGACAGTTCGTCGAGCCGCGGCGGAGGAAGCATCGCGGGCATGCCGGCGGGGCGGGCGGCAGGGCGCGGGGGCGAGAGTTCTTCGGCCTGGCTCATCGGAGGGCTCCGAAACGGGACGTGGAGGGAAGGGACGCCTGCCAGAAGGCCCGCAGTATACCCAAGAGCCAGCGGCCATGATCGGGGGGATCGCGGCGAAACTGGCCTTGCGGGCGGGGCGACCGGCCGGGGATCATCTCCCGCCCGAACAGGTTGCTCGCGCCATGACCGACCCGCGCTCCATCGTCATCGTCAAGCTCTCCGCCATCGGCGACGTGCTCCACGGCGTGCCGGCGGCGGTGGCCCTCAAGCGGGCGTTTCCCGCAGCCCGCATCGGCTGGGCCGTGGAGGGGCGGGCGGCCGACGTGCTCGCGGGCCATCCGGCGATCGATCACCTCTTCCGACTCCCCCGCGGCTGGCTGAAGTCGCCGCGGGCGGTGGTCGAGCTGCGGCGCCAGTTGCGATCCTTCCGCCCCGACGTCGCCATCGACATGCAGGGGCTGCTCAAGAGCGGCGTCGCCACCTGGCTCAGCGGCGCACGGATGCGGATCGGGGCCGCGAAGCCCGTATCCCGCGAGCACGCCTGGCTGGCCTACACGCACGCGGTGCGCCCGACGGCCACGCACGTCGTGGACCGCAACTGCGACCTCCTCGCGCCGCTCGGCGTGCAGGTCGCGCGGCCGACGTTCGACATCGCGCATTGGCCGGTGAGCCGGCTCCGCGTGCACCAGTGGCTGGCCGCGCTCCGTCTGCCCCGCCCGCCGATCGTCCTCAACCCGGGTGCCGGCTGGGCCTCCAAGCTGTGGCCGGCGGAACGGTTCGCCGCCACGGCCCGCGGCTTGCACCGCCGCCACGGTCAGCCGGTCGTCATCGTGTGGGGCGGTGCCGCCGAGCGGGCCACGGCGGAGCGAATCGCCGCCGACTCGTTCGGCGCGGCCATCGTGGCCCCCGACACCAGCCTCCAAGACCTGGGCGAACTGTGCCGCCAGGCGGCGCTGTTCATCTCGTCCGACACCGGCCCGCTGCACCTCGCCGCCGCCGTGGGCACGCCCTGCGTCGGGCTCTTCGGCCCCGTGCCGGCAACGCGAAACGGCCCCTACGGCCCCGGGCACGTGTGCGTCGAGCCCCCCGCCGCGCTGCGGCCCAAGTGGGACGACCGCAAGCACGACACCGCTTCGATGGCGGGCATCACGGTCGAGCAGGTGCTCGCGGCGGCCGACGCGGTCCTGGCCCGCGCCCAGGCCGCCTGAGACGGCTCGGAGGATGATCCACGCGAACCTGCGGCGTCGTGCCGCAGTTCGCTTGGCGGGCCGTCCTCTGGAATGGATGGCGGGGTGGTTTTCACATCCGGTGTCCCCGGGTTTCCACCCGGGGCTTCTTGGTTCAGCACGCCGCCTCCACAAAAAGCCCCCGGCGGAAGCCGGGGGACTCCGGGCCGCATACCTTCCCGTATGCCATGCGATGTCGGCTTGACCCGGGGAATCGCGTGCCGTCGTGCGGCATGGCCGGCGGGGTGGTTTTCACATCCGGTGTCCCCGGGTTTCCACCCGGGGCTTCTTGGACCGGTGACGGGCCCTATGACCTGTTCACGTGTGATGCGTAAGAGTCGGCGGCCTATACTCCTAAATGGTGCGGCAGCCTGCTGCCGTACGCAGCCGCCTGCCTGTCGTGCTGGGCAGGCGAGCGGGTCGGCGTGAGGATGCGGAGCGTGGCGGACTTTCGCCAGCGACGCAACTCATGCCGCCCGTGAGCCGGACTGGGCGCGAAGACGCCCGCCTGCGTGATCCATCCGCCACCCGTACCCTCATGCCCCGCCGCCGCCGCAATCCGTTTTACGTCCTGCTCGGCCTCGCCGGGCTCGCCTTCACGCTCACCGCCACGAGCTACTGCCTGTCCGTGCTCCGCGGCGTGCGGCCCGAGACGGCGCGACTGGCCCGCACCGGGCTGATGTCCGTCATGGACCGGCACGGCACGACGATCCTCGTCGGCGAGCTCGTCGTGCTGGCCATTGCCACGGTCGGCGCCGTGGCCCTCGACAGTCGTTCCGGGGACCGCTGACCCGTGACCGCATCGGCCGCCACGAAAATCGCCCGGCTCCGCGAACAGATCCGGCACCACGACCGGAAGTACTACGTCGAGGCGGCGCCCGAGATCTCCGACCGCGAGTACGACCGGCTCGTGGACGAGCTGCGCGGGCTGGAGACGAAGCATCCCGACCTGATCACGCCCGACAGCCCGACGCAACGGGTGGGGGACGAGCCGGTGCCGCAGCTGCGGCCGGTGCGGCACCGCGTGCCGATGATGTCGATCGACAACACCTACAGCGCCGCCGATCTGGCGGCCTGGGGCAGGCGGGTCGAGAGGCTGCTCGCCGACGCGGGCGCCACGGAGCCGGTGGAATGGGTGCTGGAGCTAAAGATCGACGGCGTGGCGATGTCGCTGACCTACGACGCCGGCGGGCTCGTGCTGGCCGCGACACGGGGCAACGGGGTCGCCGGAGACGACGTGACCCACAATGTGCGGACGATCCACGGCGTGCCGCTCGTGCTCGATCGCGCGGCACCGCCGGCGTCGATCGAGGTCCGCGGCGAGGTCTACATGACCAACTCCGACCTCGTGGCCCTCAACGAGGCCCAGGCCGCGGCGGGACTGCCGCCGTTCGCCAACACCCGCAACGTCGTCGCGGGCAGCATCCGGCTCCTCGATCCGCGCGAGTGTGCCCGGCGGCCGCTGCGGTTCTTCTGCCACGGCGTGGGCGACGCCACGGGCCTCGGCGCCCGGTCGCAGACGGAGCTCCTCGCCTGGGCGGTGGAGGCCGGGCTGCCGGTGGCCCCCGGCACGCAGGTCTTCGCGTCGCTCGACGGGCTCGTGGAGCGGGGCACGGAGCTGATCGAGGAACTCCACGGGCTCGACTTCGAGGTGGACGGCTTCGTCGTCAAGGTGAACCGCTTCGCGCAGCAGCAGCTCCTCGGCGCCACCGCCAAGAGCCCGCGCTGGGCGATCGCCTGGAAGTTCGAGAAGTTCGAGGCCACGACGAAGCTCGCGGGCATCCGGGTGCAGGTGGGCCGCGGCGGCACGATCACGCCGGTCGCCGACCTCGAGCCCGTGGAGCTCGCCGGCACGATCGTCCGCCGGGCCAGCCTGCACAACGCCGAGGAGATCGCCCGCAAGGACGTCCGCGTCGGTGACGTGCTGATCGTGGAGAAGGCGGGCAAGGTGATCCCGCACGTCGTGCGCGTGGAGAAGCACCTCCGCGAGCGTGACCTTCCACAGTGGCACTTCCCCACCGCGTGCCCTGAATGCGGCACGCCCGTGGAACGTGATCCGGAGGGCGTCTACATCCGCTGCCCGAACGTCGACTGCCCGGCGCGGTGCCGCGAGCGGCTCAAGTTCTTCGCGTCCCGCGGCGCGATGGACATCGAGGGCCTCGGCGACAAGCTCGTGGAGCAGCTGGTGGCGACGGGGCTCGTGCAGGACTATGCCGACCTCTACGGCCTGCAGGCCGCCCAGCTCGAGCCGCTCGAGCGGATGGGGGAGAAATCGGCCGCGGCCCTCGTCGGGCAGATCGCCGCCAGCCGCGACCGCGGCCTCGTCCGCCTGCTCAACGCGCTCGGCATCCGGCACGTCGGCCCCCGGGTGGCCACGCTGCTCTGCGCGCGGTTCCCGACGATCGCCGCGCTCGAGGCCGCGTCAGTCGAGGAACTCGCGGCGGTGCCCGACATCGGCGCGGTGATCGCGGCCAGCGTCCACGAATGGCTGGCGAGCCCGTACGGCCGGCGGACGATCGCCGGCCTGCGGGCGGCGGGCGTGCGGCTCGACGTGCCCGCCTCCGAACGGGTGGCGACCGCCGGGCCGCTCGCCGGCAAGACGCTCGTGGTCACCGGCACGCTGGAGCGGTTCTCGCGGCAGGAGGCGGAGGAGGCGATCCGCAAGGCGGGCGGCCGGGCGTCGTCGAGCGTGTCGAAGAAGACCGACTATGTCGTCGCCGGCGCCGAGGCGGGCAGCAAACGCGACAAGGCGGAGCAGCTCGGCGTGCCTGTCATCGACGAGGCGGCGTTCGCGCGGCTGCTGGGCGACGGCTGAAGCCCCTGAAGCCCGTGCTAGACCAACGTCAGATGCGCTAGCCGTCCGTGGACAAAGCCATCCATGGCAAGCCCGTTCGGCACGAGGGTTGCAATCGCTCCCTCTCCCTCTGGGAGAGGGCTGGGGTGAGGGCGCAGGGAACCTGCGCGGCTTCGTCAGCACCCTCACCCGGCCTGCGGCCGGCCTCTCCCCAAGGGAGAGGCGAGATGGGAATCGCTGCCGTTACCCCGCACATGTCGTGCCGAACGGGATTGTATCCATGGCCATTGTCCACTCGGCCGACCGCTGGAAACGCCGAGGGCTTCCCCGGTCGGCATGCCTCACATCCTGCTCGGGCAGACTTGTCTGCTAGCGGTGCTGATCACGACGAAACTGGATCGCCCGCCGCTCGGCGTCGGCCCACCGACCCGCCTCGCCGAGGGCGATGATTTCCTGATACCAGGCATGCTCTTCCGGGCCGATCAGTCCGGCTGCCTGATCCCGGGTGATGAGCTCCTTCGTCCGCGCGAGCCGATCCGCACTCCGGGTGTTGGCCGCGGTCCGTAGGGCGGCCGAATAGTGGCGGTTGCCAAACTCGATCTGCGGCGCTCGCGGGCCGCAGCCGGCCGCCACGACGAGCACGATGGCCAGCCCGCGGGCGGGATGCCACCGCGCGGACTGGCGCCACCCGATGCCGGCCGATTCACTGCCCATCGCCGGCCACCGTTTCCCCGCCGGCGATGCTCGACATCGCCGCCCAGACGTCCAAATTGATCGTTTCCGCGATGAACCGCACCGCGCCATCGCCGCAGGCCACGTTGCCCCCGCCAGGATGATCGGAAAACATCTGGCAGACATGGGCCACCGGGTCGTTGGGCGGATGGATCACGTCGGCCTCGCCGGCGGCAGGTCCGCTGTGGACCAGCAGCAGCGTGGCGGCTCGGTCGGGCACCGAACCGACGCGCGCCGCGAACGTCGGGCTCGGATGGCTCGCGGCGCCGGGCAGCGTGCCGGCCCAGGCCTTCTGTGACACCCGCTGCGAGTGCTCGCCGAGGAACACGGTCTTCGAGAGCCCGTCCCGAATCCGGGACACCGCGAGCCAGCTGTTCCGATACAGCGGCCCGTTGGCGTGTCCCTCCCATGACTCGAGCGGATCGGCCCAGGGCTCGGCCTGGCCGGCGTTCGCCACATAGCTCGACCGGCCGAGGATCGCATCGGAACCGTGCCGGCCGCCCGATTCGTCGAGCACCTCGAAGGGTGTGCCCGGTCCGCCATCCGACGGGCAGCGGAAGATCGATGGCGACGCCGACACGACCGCACGATTTTCGATCGCGCCCACGCCGATCCCCGCCGCGGGGCGGAAGCGATCGGCCAGGGCCGACTCCTCGAGGTACGCGGCGATCAGTAACCCCCAGCCCGTGCCCGGAGGCCGATCCCGGGAAGTCGGATCGACGGGCGTTCGCCCCGGCTCGGTGACATAGCCGGCCGGGAGCCGCCGCCGCGAGGATTCATGGGCCAGCATCGCCAGGCTCAGCTGGCGGATGTTCAGGCCGCAGCCGCTCCGCCGGGCCGCCTCCCGGGCCGTCTGCACCGCGGGCAGGAGGATGCCGACGAGCGTGGCCACGATCGCGATCGTGACCAGCAACTCGACGAGGGAAAAACCGCCGCGAATGCCGGCTGAGAAGCGGCGGGCAAACAATTTTTGATTCATCAAACTTTATTTTTTGATTCTTCAAAACCTCGGGGTCGAAGTGTACCGGCGCAGCGGCGGTTCGGCAACGTTGCGGAGGTGCCTGCCGGCAGACCGGCGGCACGTCGCCCCGGGGAATCAAGGCGTGGGGGGGGTGCGCAGGGCCGCGGGAAGGCCCAGCGTCGCCAGCGTCAGGCCCCACAGCGGCGCGCCGGCGAGCAGGCCGATCAGCGGCCAGGCGACGAGCCCGGCCCGGGCGACGGCCGTCCGCGTCGCCGCCGGCCAGATGCCGATCGCGAACAGGATTTCGAACAGCGGGATGGCGTGCGTCACCAGGTTCATCAGGTACTCCGAGGCGCCGAACGGCCCGGTCAGGTCGACGAGCCGCGAATCCTGCCGCACGGCCAGCCACCAGGCCGCCGTGCCGTTCCACCACACGTCGCCCTTGAGTTGCGCGACCGTCGCGGCGGCCGCGATCACCGCGGCATGCACCTGCAGGAGCCCCTCCGCGATCCGGCAGCGCACGGACGGGGGCGACGTCGCCCGGCCGTTTCGCACGGCGAGCAGATGATCGACCGACAGGCCGCGGCCGCTGCGGCCGATCGCCAGGCACCACAAGAGCACGGCGAGGCAGTCGTCGGCCGCCCCCGCGAGCATCGGCCCCCGGTGCAGCAGCGTGGCCCAGAGCACCGGCGCGGCCAGCGACACCACCGGCGTGCACCAGCCGACGAGCAGCAGCAGGAACACGACCACCGTGACCGCGAACACCAGCCGCACCGCGGCCGCCGACGAGGCGAAATCGTAGATGGAGAAGCCGAAGGGCGACCGCCACGCCGCGGCCGTCGCCGGATCGATCATGCCGTCGGGGCCGAACCAGGTCTGCATGTCGGCGGCGTAGCTCCACAGCAGCAGCAGGCCGATGGCGGCGGCCAGGATCCGCACGACGGCCAACGGCCGCGGGTCGGTCGGCGTGAACCAGAAGGCGAGCCAGCGGTTGGCAAAATTGGCGGGCTTCGCCCGGGCATCGAGTCCGTTCACGGCGTGGCCTCCCCCGGCCGCACCAGCGGCGCGACTTCACCGCGCGGTTCGCTCGGCAGGAGTTGCAGTTCACCGTCCACGAGCCGCACCCGAGCGGCGTAGACCTGCCGCGGATCGCCGTCGTCCGCTGTCGCGCGCCGCTCCGGCAACGGCCGCCGCAGGACCCGCACCCTGACGTCCTGCGTGCCGAGGACCGGAAACGCCCCGCGGCCCACGGCCGCCGCGAGCACGGCGGGGTCGCCACTGCCGCCGATCGCGATCGCCCGGGCGAGGCGCCGCCAGCGGGCGGCCCGCTCGCCACCGAAGGCGCCGGGCAGCCGCAGGACGGCCTCGGACCGCATGGGGTCCGTCGGACGGATTTCGAGGGCATGGTCGGCGTCCTCAGGCACGCCATGCGTGAGGTGCTGCTCGAAGCCGAGATCGAGCCAGGCCGGCACCAGCCATGGCGCGAACAGGCGGCCCTTGATCGTGCGCACGAGGGCCGACGACCCGCTCGACGAGTTGCCCAGAACCGTGAGCAGGAGCCCGACCAGATACACGCCGAGGGCCACCGTCACGGCGGCCCGGACGGCATCGGTCTGCACGGCGGATGGGCTGGAACGCTGAGCGGCCATGGTTTCCCTGGCGGCGCGGTCGCCGGACGGGAAGGCGAGTGTGCTTCCCGGTCCCGGACGTTGCCAGCGGTCTTTTTCACGCTCCGCACGCGCCGCGAGCCCGGACGCGTTGACACGCCCCCGCGCGGGCGATAGTTTCGCAGGGGATGGCTCGGCCCCGCGAGTCGTGGACACACGGGGGATTAGCTCAATTGGGAGAGCGTCTGGCTGGCAGCCAGAAGGTCAGGGGTTCGAATCCCCTATCCTCCATTTTACGCCTGCCGGGCCATCCATGGCCCCGGCAGGCTTGGCCCGAGGGCTCGCCTTCCAGGCGAGCAGTCAGGTGGTGCGTGGCCCGCATGCCCCGGCAGGCTTGGCCCGAGGGCTCGCCTTCCAGGCGAGCAGTAAACCGGCAACGCAAACCCGTTGCCCAGGGAATCCTTCTCGCCTCCGTTCCAAGAAGCCCCGGGCGGAAGCCCGGGGACTCCGGGTTTGAAAACCAACCCGCCGTCCACGCAGCACGACGGCACGTGACTATCCGGCTCAAACCCACAGCACATGGCACCCGGGAAGGCATGCCACCCGGAGTCCCCCGGCTCCCGCCGGGGGCTTTTTG
>Ga0315908_10000691_pt1 | contig 26491 bp, 21 predicted proteins | sample LakEriMetagenome_12_FD_203520 | JGI IMG/M metagenome (GOLD analysis project Ga0315908, IMG submission 203520) | Freshwater fungal communities from buoy surface, Lake Erie, Ohio, United States - Buoy 4 MA124 | ecosystem: Environmental > Aquatic > Freshwater > Lake > Lake biofilm | place: USA...
TACTAAATTCATTCCTCTGATTGTGTTTGCAACTTACCAAGTATTTTTGAAATGTACTCTGATGTCTACTGCTGCACTTTTAGCTGCTTTTTTAGCTAGTTAAGGTTCTCTTGCGTATTTTACCATTTCTATAAAGATATTAATATAATAATATTTATTATTTTTATTTTTATTATAATTTAATTGTTATGAATTTACATTTAAAATTTATTATATTTTATGATTACTATATATCTAATAATAATATAAGTTTATATTGAAATTAAATACAAAAAAAATCAAACATCAATTCCATGTAATACTTTTTATTCGTGATGCTTAGCTTCATGTAATTCTTTATTGGTTTAAGGATCAAAATACTTATATTCATCAGTTTCAAGAATTTTAGAAATAGGAATAGATTAATAAACAGGTACTTGTTGAGTAGTCCACTCTGTTGAAAGTTAGTTAAATTATTTATTGTGACCTGTTTTATGGAAAGCCATTTTAACTCTTTAAGGGGCAGTTCCTACTTGAATTTAGGCCTATCCAGGTACTATTTCTAAAGTTTTAATGTGTTTTCTAAATTTAGGAGTTGCAATTTCAGGTTTTATCATTCCTACAGAAAAAGGAGAAACATTCTTAATCTCACCAAATAATCTTAATGATTATTTACAACCTATATTTGGGTCTATTGTGAAAGGACAGATATTAGGACAGTGACATCCTTCTTTTACACCAGGATTACATTTGTTATTTCCAGGGCACCAACCTTATATTCAAGACAAAATTATAATAATAATAATTATTCGATAATAATCATATTAATCACATAATTATAATGATTAAAAAATAGATGTAATAATGGTAATATAATATAATATAAATATTTTGTACTGCAGATGTTAGTGTTAGCATTGCACTCTTCACAAGTAGTAATTCCTGTGCAATATTCATAATATGAGCTTTATTTAATATCACAAGAATCTCCAACTAAAGCATCATGATCCATATTAGGATTAATTGCTCTTGACCATGATCCATCCTTATTTTTGAAAACTAACTTTTTTATATCAATTTAATCCTGTTTTCCACCATAAGGACTTTCACTTGGTTTGTACCCAAAATGATTTCTTAGATGCATACCATTTGCTGAAACTTTTAATTCATTATTATGACTTTTATGAATTTATTAGATTGTTTTAAATCTTATGTGATGATGGTGTTGATGATGGTGTAAAGATTTTTTTTCATTTTAAACTTTTATTTAATATGATGTTTTTCTTTATAAACATTCAAAATAATTTACAGCTAATATCAAAATTACAATACTTATTATCTTCATTTACTTTTATAATAATATTATTATAAATTTTTTATTAATATTAAATTTATAATTAAATAAATATGAAGAATACTAATTGTATTTAAATTTAATATTTATTGATCATTCATCCAATTAACATAATAATGCTACTCCTCTTCTAATCCAATGATCAGGATTTTCTTTTGTATTAAGGTCTAAATATAATACAAAGTTTGTGGATTCTCCAGTAGTAGACAACTCTCCTGCTCTTAAGCTTGTTTTATATAATGGAGCCTAATAAACATCTTTAGGATTGTATTTGTCTTATTCTTCTGGTTTTAGCCTTAAAAAATATAATAATAATTATAATAAATTAAATAATATAAATTAATAAAAAAAACAAAATAATTTTAGACAAATAATAAATGAATAATAATAGAAAAATAATATTATACCAAATAACAGGCATAGAAGTAAATAATTATTTTTTTCTTGATTCAACAATTGAAAAAGAAGAGTCATCCCACCTAGCTCCCTACATGAAAGTTCCATGAATATTGACTCCAACAGACTGTTTTTTATCTTTTATATCATCTACATAATATTTCTGAACATAAGTTTCGAAAACAAGAGTGTCAATAGGAATTTAGTAGTTTCTTGAGTGAATTTGTTTAGTGGCAGTCATGAATCCCTAAGGGAAAAATAAAGCAGAAACCCAATAAGAATCAAGAGTTGATTAGGTTATCCATTTATCGAAGAAGTCTAACCTTTGAATAAAGTCATCAAACCAACTACTAAGAGGTTTAAGAGAAGGATAGGCTTTATCAGCCCATAATTTAGGTACTTTCTTTTAAAGGAAAGAATTATACATCATTTCTAGCTACATGCTCATTACCACCAATCCCTTAATGGCTTTCTACAATTCTACTAGACTTGACTTCATCACTTTAATTAGGATATTAAATCGATCCAGTTCTTGATTTCTGAAGATTTCTAATGAGTCTGGTTTGGCAGATTGAACATACTTAAATATGGCTTTACTTTTGAACTTTTGCTCAATATCTTAAGCTATTTATGCTACTATTTAGTCTGGAGTTTCTCCACCTTCACTTGATTGACCTCCTCCTTAAAATACTTCTAATAAAGTGTCAACGAAATTCTTAGCTACATTTTGTTAGAAAACAATGTTTGCATTCTGATGTAGACCAAATATTTCAGGCTAATCTTTGAGAGGAAGATCATTGATGTAGTCTTTGACAGATTAAAGATTTAAGTCTTCCGGAGACTTATAAATGTCACTTTCGGAGAAAAGGTATCCTTCAGTTTATAAGACCTAAGGATTGAAGTATCGGCTAAGGAGGGCAGTGATGAGCCTAGTGTCTTTATTATCAGTAACTCTACCTCCATAGTTAACCTCTGCAAAAATGTAGTTGAGACAAGAGTAAGGCACATCCTCCTACTCCTCTAAGTAGATTTTCAGTTATTAATTACAGGTTTAGAAGTCACTATTCATCCATTTATACTGAATATTCCATCCTATTGCTCCGAATTTTTTTCGTTCTAAAATGATTGCATGGAAAAACGCCAGAGAGAAAAGTAGTTTCTGAAACTGTCTCTATTTGGTACAGTTGTTGTAATCTTCCTCTTTGAATTCATTATATGTTCCTTTTAAATTGGCTTTGATTCCCTTTGGAGGTTCATTGGTGATTTTAATTCCAGATTGCAGAATAGGCACAGGGAAACTTGGAGAGGGACTGGAAGTTAGCCATAACCTGAAATCCTCATGAACCTCATTGGGAACCATCTGTTCTTAAATTCTTTCAAGTTTTGGTAACCAACTGACATATAAATGACAATTCTACAGACATACCCAGTCTCCATTCCTTCTTCCTGCTATGATCCTCTCTTCAGCGATAGGTCCTTACCCTTATCCTAGACTCATAATATTAAGTCTATCCTACATCTCCTTCTACTTGGCAAGTCCCAACAAATACTAAATTGGGTCTGCTCCGGGAGAAAGTACAAAGATAAGAGGTTAAGTGCAATCAGAATCTTCATAAGAACCTTTTAAATCAAATACAGGACTCTCAGTAAATTCTTATCCTAACTGATGCCCGATGAAGATTTGCACTGCAGGGATTAGTTGAGCAGGTCGCAGAATATAGAAAAGCAACAGAATCTAAAAGTGGCTGAACTTATTAATATCTTCAGGCATAGGCACACTGAATGGGTCATCCTCTTCAAATATTCTTCTCCAAATATCATTTTTGTTTTCTTATAACAAGAAAATTATGTCTTTAAAAGTGGGTATTGTTTTCGCTAAAGCAACACAGTTTTTCCATATCTTTTCATTTAAATATTCTGGCATTACTAAATCTTACATATTGAATTAAGTGTTAGAGCCTATAGTGAAAAAGGCCCATTCCTTTTCAGTGATTTAACCTTAATTAAGAGCGATTTTGGAAGCAATGATGAAACTGAAAAGCAACTTATCAACTTCAAATAAACCTCTACAAATATTTTTATAAATGCTGGAAGTAATATCAATAAGTAGAACTCTTAATCTGTCTTCTAATTGAGATGGCTTTTCTGATAAATCAAGTCTCCTTATAAATAGTTTGATAAAGAACTCCAAAGAGTATTAATACATAGAGTTAATGTTGGCAAGCCCTGCAATACTGAAATATAGAATTGAGCCCCTTTTAGCAATGCCTCTATACGATTCTCTTGCAGTGTCTATTTCAGCTTAGGTTATTTTGGCTTGTTTCATTCTTTACTCAACAGTGTTTGCAGTTATCTTGCTGGCATCCAAAGTCGTAATGATTTCCTCATCATCTAGTATCCTGCTTCCTGCCTCTCCAATTTACTTGAGAATCTTGTCTTCTAAGTCTTGCAATTACTTTTTATCTTATGAAATCTGAAGTATTAAACCGATTCTCTTTTCCTCCAACTCTATTCTTTCATATCTAACTACTTCTACTAGAAGTTGGTCTTCCAGTCCTGAGGGAGTTACAGTAAAGTTTATTAAAGTTACTTTGATCGACACTTCTGGTAAGTAATGGGGATTCGGCATTTTAGTAGTCATGTATAATTTGAAATCAAAATTGTAAGGAATATCAGTATCTCCTATTCTAAGCAAATATTATGCTCCTTTTTTCTAAATTTATTTCTATAAAACGGGTTCCAAAGCTGGATCTAACTATTCTTAGACATTTTCGATTAAGCAAGGTTGTCCAAACCTAATGCAATTTTCGAGTATTTTTAGGAAGTTGGGTTCACTAAGCTTAGTGATCTAAATGTTGTTTTCCTTTTGAAGTTTCCTTAACCATTTATTAGCTTGGTTTTGAGGATCAATGACAAGAGGCCATCTTCTGCAATTGAAGATTAGAATTCCATTTTCAGAGGATAATTTATCAGCAGGTAGTCCATAATCTTACCACTCTCTCATCTAAACATCATCGCTAACAATTCTTATTAAATTGAATTGATCTGAAGTAGGAATCTGCATTTCGTTAATACACTTGTCCTTCCAGAAATCAGACATCAATGCTCTATATTCTGCAGTAAAAGGTCCTAAATAAGATATGAAAGCAGCTGACAATAAAATATTTCCTACTAGATTCTTGAAATCTTCTTATAATTCACCTACATTTATATTCCATCTTACTGACTCATTTCCTAATCCACTTAATAGTTTTTCAGCTCTAGCTAGTTGAATTTCGGCTAGTTTTTATTGTTTTAATAAACTTTCAGACTCTTTTCGAGATGCTTCTAAAGAAGCGTTTAACTCTGCTAACATTTCTTTTACATCTTTTAATCTTTTTTACTTAATGGCTAATTAAGCTTCAACTTCTTGTAACTTAATTTAAGCTTCCTTTACTGATTTTTCCTTTGGCCCTACTTCTTTTTTGACCTTTTAGAACTTATCTACGGCTACAGCCCATTAGAATAATGAAGCACATGCTTATGATACTCCTACGATTCTTTCATAATTGAATTCTTCTTAAGTCAAATAGGTTTTTCTAAATTTGATGAACCTCTTTTCGTCTATCTAATCTATTTTATCTCCATAAGTAAGTAATTATTATCTGAATGACATATCTCCCAATAGTTTTTTCGCGTCGTCCCAATTTTCTTTCACTCCTAATAATAAAGACACTGCTAACATAGTAGTTACCACAAGAACAGGTGGTTTTCCCATATTTTTCATTTCTGCTATAGCTCCCTTATCTATATTTTCTACTGCTTTTGATGCAGCTTACAGTGCTGGTAAAGCTTCTGCTAAATCCTTTTCACATGATGATTTTATTATATTAACTTCATCTCTTATTTTCTAAGACTCCTCTGCCTCTTTAGATACTACTTTTTCTGTTTATTCTGCCTCTGCTCCTTTAATAGATAATTCTTCTAACAGTATAATATTTTCTTTTGCCTTTTGATCCAACTTCGGTTACATTTCCTTGATTTTCTATTACAAGGCTCCTACTTCTTGATTAGTATCTTGTAATGTTTGTAATCCAACAGTGTACTTTCTGATTTTGAGAGGAAGAATATTTTGTTACTATCGCATCATTTCAATATAACTCTTAAGCAACTCCAAATAGGAAGTAGGAGTAGTATAATTTTTTCTTTTCAGCTGTTCATAAAATTTGTCACTGTAATTCTTAACATCATTGTGAATTTAGACTGACAAATCTGCTAACTTTTCTTAGAAAGCTCCTATTCCTAAGTTTTCGTTTAACTTGTATTCCCTTATAGCTACACTCCTTAAAGCATCATTTGGCCACTTGTCAAACCAATCAATCGTACAACAATTTATAATACTTGAAAATTCTCTACATCTAGTTCTTAGTTTTTCTCCTGCAGGTGAGAATGTCAATACGATATGAAGGTTGTCCCTAGTATTAGCAACAAAGAATTTCAAAATATTTTCTCGAGTATCACAATTTATTTTTGGAATATCCTTCTTCATATTTCTTATATCATTCATGATTTCTTCAAAATCTTCTGGACCCATTAGATTTGGAACTTCTCCTGTATTAAGAATATTATTTAAATCTTCTAAAAAACTTTCCTTAACAATTTGAGTGTCACTGAATAAGAAAACAACACCTTCTCCTGGTTTTCTTTTACCTCCTGCCAATTTTAACACCTTTTTTAAATCTTCCTTCCAACTTGCATCTTTGTAATTTTTAGTGATTTCGATACTAAACAACTAATATCCTCTAATAGAAGAAGCCAATCTTGTTAAAGATCCTCTTCCGCTTCCTCCTAATCCTATCAATAAATTATTACCTCTTGCCTATTTAAGTACTCTGATAATTCTACTAAGATGATTGATAGCATCTCTGAAGAATACTAAGTTCATTTAATTGCTGTTATTAGCATTATAAATTTGTAAGAAGTCCATAAATTTATTATTCAGAGCATCAACATCCTCTATTTTTTAATACTCTTTGTAAGAATTAGTGTAATCTCCAAATAATAAAGAACTTATAAAGTCTGCCTCCATATCCATGTCTAGATTATCCTTTAATTGTTTTTAGAGTTGAGTGATAAACCAGTTTCTATCATTTTCATCTACCAATCTATCATAAAATATTCTTTAATTTTCATGAGCCCATAATTGCATGAGTATTTCTTTGTCAGGTAAATTAGAATAAGGTATTTGGAGAATGCCTTAGAATATTTTAGAGAGATCTCTGAGATTAAAAGTATAATGACTTTTGCTAGGAGTGGGTAACATATCCTGAGTAACTTTGCTATAAATTTCGATAGAAGATCTAACAATTTAAGCAGCATATTTATCTAGTCCTTTTTAAGGATGAGAGGATAAGAAACCTTTAAGAATGGCTCCAAAAATAACTTCTAAAGATCTCTAAGGCATTTCGGGAATCCAAATCATGTTAAACCTTCTAAACAATCTAGGAGTGACATGATTTCTACCTCCATCTGGTGGTCCGCATGCTCCCACAAAAATAACATCTTTAATATTCATGAAATTCAACTTGGCCAAATCATAAAACCCATCATGATCAATTACTTATCTCAACAATTCTATAGGAGGTTAGGCAAAATATTCTTCTGGAGTCGGCATATTTATATCATCACAAAATAAAACCATTTTTTTATTGGCTTGTGCAGGACCCAATTAAGTTTTCTTCTTTTTCGCAAACTTATCCTTATCTCCAAAAATATCTAAAATATTTCTGGGTTAAGTCTGGGCAGAGAAGTTCAAACTAGTAGACATAAATTTATTAGCCTGTTGTTGTTGGAAGAGATAATCACTAATTATTACAGACTTACCTGTTCCAGTTTCTCCATTAAAAAGCACATTGTTTCCTCCCATAACTAATTTGTCTAAAATATACTTAAATTTGACTGTGTCAGAAGTTGGAACCAGAATATTGAAGTAAGGAATCTCAGCGTCATAACTCCATTCTTAGACAAGATCATTCCAAGGTTTAAATTCTCTCTTCTAAAAATCGATGTAGAAATCGTAAACTTCAGAATCATCTAAAGGGAAGCCAGTTGAGATTTTGAGAATCTTTTACTTGAAATATTGATTAAACTTGGCTCTACTGTTATCTTTAGGATTATCATGAAGGTTAGCTCCTGCAGACCAAATGAAGCTGTAGATAAAGATCATACTCATGAGGTTGTCAGTGTCACTGCCACTTAAAATATGAGCTTGAGGATAGACTTACTTATACTCCTTATAAAGGACTTCAATAATATTTATACAACTTTGGACCAAGTTGATGTCTTGAGAGGGGATAACTTCCTTGCATTCCTTTCTAATGTAAGGCATATTTTCTTTAAACTATTATTTGAATTTGTTGATAAGGGAAGGAATATGAGGAGGTACAGTTTCAGTTTCCTTATCAATGTACCTTTCAGTAAATGTTTTAGACCATGAGTCTAACAAGGGTTCCCAACCCAAAGCGTACTCATCTAAGAATACCATTCCACATCTACTCACAGTAGCTGGAGAAGCTACTGCCAAGTCATTAACTTCAAATAGCATCGTAAACGCATTACTCAGTTTTATTCTCTGTCCATTTGATAGACACAACATCTTGTTGTCATCCAGTACCGTGTTCATATTCTCAATCCACAAAGCATCCACTGGTCCATCAAATATCACCCATTTCCTTTTATCACTCTGATCTTCCACTGCTTCTCTTACTGTCTTAGCTACAATACCATCGCTCCATTCATTTGTCATTACATTCACATAACCAAAAAGCTAATTCATCGTTACTGATTTAGGGTTCAATTTATATTAGATCGTAGGTTTATAAAAAGGATGAATTTTACCTTCATCATATAATTATTTAAATGCTCGACCCAAAGTTTCATACACTTTTGTTTTTCCTGTTCCTGTAAATCCCACAAGCATAACCCCATGTCTGACATTCATAGTTTCAAATAACTCAAATATCTTGTTTAAAAACGATGGAATGACTTATAAATTATGTGAGATTAGTTAATTGCAAATGGCTCCTTCCAAATCTGGATATTCATTTACTGGAATTTCAGTACCAGGGAATAGATCCTGAATAATTCCCATAAATAATGGCAAGTCCTAACTTAAAAATTTAGGAATATTACTATCTCTTAATGCTCTGATCAAGACAATATTTTCAGGTAAATTTGGATTGTTTCTTCTCAACTATCCTGCCATAACTAGGACAGACTTAACGGCTCTCATTCCGAAGTCATAATGTTTCTGTTTGCTAAGCTATTGACTAGAGAGTTGATAAAGCTAGACCATCTTATTGGCAAGAATGGTGGAAGTGTCGAAGCCTTCACTAAACAAGATAATTTCAGCGATAAGTCTATAATCAGGTATCATCATACTGACAGGTCTAAAGAGTGCTTCTAAATTATCAGGGAGTTCAGTTCTACCTGCATATCCTGGATTCATAGTAATAAAGACCCCAAATTTATTACTCAAAGGAATAGTCCTACCTTCAAAATCAACAGTGTTGTCTCTAGCTCTAATAGCTAGTTGGATGGTCAGAATTTATTAAGCAATGACTGATAATACATCGATTTCAATTCTGTTGAACTCATCAAAACATGACCAGGCTCCACATTAAGCTAAACCACTGAAGAATCTACCCATAGTCTTATAATCAAGATTTCCTGAACAATTAAACACAACACAATTAACGGCTAATGCTTTAGCTAGATCTTTAGTAGTTTCTGTTTTACCTGTTCCAGCTGGTCCCTAAGGAGCACCCCCGAAAAAAAGATTTAATGCTCCAGTAAGTGTCATATAACATCTGTCTGTTAACATAGTAATAACCAGTCTAGGACTGTTGCCTAAATACTCATATCCATATTCAAATCTAGTATTAGTCTGACGAATAACTACATCTTGCCTGCTGAAAGACTCCCAATAATACTTTAACTGCTTACTCCACTCAAAGTCATTGATCTAACTAACTCCTAACTTCACCATCGAGATAGTCACATCTCTATTGTGTACATCCAGTACTGCTAAGGCTCCTATCAATGATCTCTCCAGAGTATTCAAATCTGTCCTTATTATTTCCACCATCTTATTCAACTATTTTAATAGAACTTGTAGGGCTTCATTTAACGATCCTTGCTTACCTTTTTCTTCCAAGATTAAAGCGTCAGTCAATAAAGTCGTCCACTGGATTTGGTCTACACTCAATATGCATTGAGCTGGATAGTCTGATAATAACCATTTAGACCTGTTAATCTGTCCTTCTATTGTTTTAGGATAATCAGCTAATGCTACTTTCATCTTATCATAAAGAGTTACTAGCATCATATTTTCTATCTTAGTCAACCATGTTTCTGGCTTATCTTCTGGCAAAATCTACACTATTTTGCTGAAATTAACTGTTTCTGGTTAAGCTTCTGGATCTGCACTAATCATAGCGACTATTTCTTTACTATCTTCTCCCTCTCCAAACTTTATCCTATTTATATTATCAAAACACTTTCTTAAATGTTGTTATACTGCACTAGGTTTTCCAGTTTGACTTATAATTGCTATAATTTCATCATTAGACAAAAAGTAAAATCTAGCGAATGCTCTTCTTTTAGTTTCTAAGTAGTTTTCTAATTATTTTTAAATTTCATCTAAGACTTAATTATTCTTTACGAACTTTTTTAACAATTCTTCACTGGCACAACAATCATGGACTAATGGATGTTTGAATGACTTCTACATGATTTCTTTCCAGAATTTATCAATTTAAAAGAATTTCTGAGTTTCTTATGGTAACTGCTTCTGAATATCATCAGCATTGAAGATATTTTCAAGATAAATCCACTGCCTTTGACAAGTTAACCACTCATCTAGAATTTCACTAATAAGAACTAGTTTTTTTTCCCACTCTTCGACAGTGCCTCTGATTTCACTAACGAATCTTGTTCCTAACATGGTTTGGACACTGACTTGATGATCATCTAATGACTACATGATTTCTTCGACTGAACCCAAAGTATACTTGTCCTTGTACTCTTTATAAGGAAGTACAATGAAGTTTAATTCCATCCATTTCTTCTTAATATTATCTACTTATAATTCAATCGCTGCTTCTCCCGATGCCCTTGCGCTTATTTCCTCCATCTGTTCTCTCTTCTCCAACACTCCATTTGCTATCAATTCACTAAAATTAAATTTTTTCACTGGTTGCATTCCCAATTGCTCAAAAATTGTCTTCCAATGTCTTGGCCTCAAATCATGATTTCCTAGGGCTACTATCACTGGAAGTTGACTTGAAATCCTATTCACATTTGATATCAAAGTCTATAATACTCTATCTTTAGATCCATCTGAATTTAGAAGTCTTTATTACAAAACGATGTTATTATTTTCGAACTATTTCATGTCTCTCTCAACTTCCTCAGTATTTAGTTGTTGAAAATCACTGTTCAACCACAGCTCGCTATTCTTGCTGAATTTATCCACATTACTCCATAACAACTTTCTGTCGTTATATTTGTTCTCCAACTCAATCAATTCTCTATTATTAGAACTTATAATATTCAATAGTTTCTGACAATGGATATACTCTTTGTCTTTTAATTTGTATCTCTCTATAGCTTTATTTATTTCTTTTATCTGATTTCTAACTGCTGGTAACTCCTTTACTACATTTTCTAAGTTTTAAACGTTTTCAGATGACATATCTTCCAATATCATTTTCCCAGTTGATAATTAAATAACAGTATTAGCGATATCATTTTATAAATTCTAAGTACCTTTATCTAATTATTATAACATGACATTATGCTGTTCTCTTCTATACTCATCTGCTTCTTTCACTTTGTTTAATAAAATAGCATAATCATTTTGAATGCTTTCCAAATTAACACAATCAGTTTAAGTGATTGGATGTTTATCCAATTTCTTTAAAATTTAATGCATTGTTTCGATTTCATTTTTATTTTAATCTAGGTTCTGTAATTGTGACTAGGCTTCTAAAAGTACTTCAATAAACTTGGCAAATTCACTTAGAACATTAGGCTGTTTGGATACGGCTTCAAGATACTCTCTGATTTGGTCTAGAGTTTTATCAGACTTAGCCCTCATAAGAGAAGCTAAGTGAGACTTTAAATTTTCTTGTCTTTTGGTCATATGAGCCAACAGCTTGTTTTTGATTTTAGTTCCTACAACATTAACAATTCCTTTGACAGTATCATAAATATAGTTGTTAATGTCTGCATTCCATTGTTTGCATTGAGACAATAGTGATTTAAGAGAGTCAAGAGAATGTTCTTCCTTGAGCCATTCCTTTTCATTCCAACTCTACTCATCATCAGAAATAGGTCTACACTTTTCATAGTATAGATCAACATGTTTCTGAGCATTGTCATAATCAGATTAGATTTTCATTTAGATTTCCTTAACAATATTTTTATACTGCAATGAGTTAACGAGAATCTCTTCGATTTCAGGAATAGAACCTTATGCAGAGGATCCTTTAAGATATTATTCAAACTCTGTGAATGTTAGTACTCTCTAGGTATCTCTGATGAATTTGACAATATCTTTTAGAATTCCAAGGATGGTTTCGGTGATTTCCCTCTCATCAGGCAGGAATAGTAGACTTTAAGTATGAAAAGACACTTAAACATTGAATTGTCCTCCACTTCCTCTTCTACCTTCTCTTTTGAATTCATCTAAAAGACTCTACATGCTCTATTGAGTGTTGATCACCAAATTCTCAATTGTAATATAATCTATCAATCTGATGAAACAATCCAATCTTTCCTTATCCTTCTCTGCTAATTTCAAACGATATTGTCTGATTTCTTTCTCTTTCCTTACCTAGTTCATTGGTTTCTATTTGCTTTAATCATTTTAGAATTTTATATTCTCCTCATCTTCATTTTCCTTTACATAAGTTCTCTCCACTACTTCTTTGCACACTGTATTCACCATTATATTTAACTTGTCAAATGTCAGATTATATTCTGTTTATGCATCTTATCTGGTCCTCTTTTAATCACCTTTAAAGTCATCTAATTCCCAATTAGTACTTTTTTCAAACGTCCTTTATGAAACTGTCTTTATCTGGTTCAAGTCAAAAACCAGTTTGTTAATGTCCATTATATGTTTAGAAAATGTAGGTTTTACTAAAAAGTAATTTCTAATTAGCATTTATCTTTTCTAGTTAAATACTCTTTTTCTTACATTAGCAATCCAGATTTTGAATATTTTTGTTTTTACGTAGTTTTTAAAGAAGTGGATATTCGTGATGATGTTAAACATTGTTGATTCATGCATCCACTCACTCAAAGACACTACTTCAGTTGATGAGTCCACGTCATGTTTCTTCTTACCTTAAATTATTTTAATTTATCTGATATGATTATGTTTATATGAGTATGTATGTAAATGTATTATGTAAACATATATTTTTATGATTTCTTTGTGTGTGAATGTAATTATATAATAATGAGTGTACCTCTTTCGAGATAGACATGGACTATGCCGTGGACAGAGATGGTGTAATAGTCATCAAGAGTGTACTCCTTCTGATCTTCTCCCTTGTGCATTACTTTGAGATCATAAGGTCTAAAATTGTTGCTGGAATTGTCGAGAGTGCAGTAAATAAACTTGATGGGAGTGGTGTTGTTGTACTTGGCAAAAAAACTGATAGCCTACTCTCCAGTCTGAATCTAATCTAACTAGGCCTGTACATCTTTGTCCACGAACAAAGCATTTTGAATTTTTACTACTTGCTTCTTGCTCTTCTCTCCAAACAAATTGTGCACCAGATTTCTATAGTTTATTTCCCCTTTATTATTTTGCAATTCACTTTCATTTTACTCATTATCTTCCAATATTTCATCATCATTAAAGTATTATTATTAACTCTCTTGATTGTTGTTATTTTTCAAAATGCTTTATTATTTTGATACGCTTTTCATAGATAATGTTTGCTTACCCTTTTTTTTATTCTCTTTCTATCCCAGAGGCAAGTTATACTCTTCAAGTTCTGAATTTGTATTGAATTTATAAAGAGCTTTATATAATCCCTTATCTGTTTACGGAATTTACAGTAAAAATGGATTAGGGTTCTGTTCCTAATTTATCTTACTCTCTTCTCTCATTTTGTTAAGCTTATTATAATCGATATTTTCTATCTTATTTTTCTTTCTCATCTTAATATTTATTATATTATTAATAAGTTACCTTAATTTAAATCTTATATTATTAATTTATATTTTTATATTTATTTAACATCCTTATATATTATTATAATTTGCATTTTATGTTAATTAAAAATATTAATATAATAAAGAAAAAATAATAAAAAGAATATAATAGTTCATAGATTGATTTAATGAGTTTTGACAATATTTCCATCCTGAATTAAAATGATATTATATTGATTATTATATAAAAGGCTACATATTCCTTCGATTTGATTATTAACGAAATTAGCATAAAGTAAATAATTATTAAGATATTTAATTTAAGCTTAGCCATTGAGTTTATTATTCTTAAAGCTACCTTCAATTTCAACCCAATAATTATTCATGATGATTTCCTACAAGATAACATTCTGATGAGTTTATAAATTCAAATCTATAATTTCTTCATTTATAAGTTTTCCTATTCCGTTTAATTAATCATCCTAAAATTAACCTGAATATATCACAATATTATTTTGATTTTTCAATATACCAAAACCCTATCTTTTATTTTTGTCGTCTAAATTACCGTAATGTAAATAATTTTAATGAAAATCAATAGGTATTTAAATAGGAGGGATCTAATTAATTTAAAGATTGTTTGGTATAATGTTAGAACTTTTTTAAAGACAGTTTTCAAGAATATTAGTAATATCTTAGGACTGTTGATTATTTTGTTTTTCTTAGACACTGTTATTTTCTTGTAATTGATTGTAAGGGAGGAGATCAGCATTGTCAAAAATATGATAAAGATTGAACTCGTCAATGGAATGTATTTTATTGATAAAGAGAATCCTTTGATTCCTATCAAGAGAGAGTAACTAAGCAAGAAAAGAGACGAATTATAAACTGTACTTGTTCTTAACAAAATCCAGACGAGAATCAAGCAAGTCAAAGTTGAACTATCGGTTGGGGTAATCATAAAGTTAAGTCGAAGGTTCCAAGCAGGCTGCTTACAGGAAAATCAGACCCACTGCCCATAAGTCATTTTCGATATTAGAATTACTAATCTCCTCATTTAAGTCATCTTCCAATAATAGTTGTGGTTCCAGAAAGTGTTGGAAATGTTCGAAGTTCTTCTTTATTGTCTAAGGATCTTCCAATGCAAATTATTAAGTAAATACAAATTAATCAATCAGTTTTACGTTATTGTCCTCACAGAAAACTATGCTTTTTGTAGATAAATTCCCATGATAAATTCCGTTTTCATGTAGAGTTAGTACAGCCTAGACTGTTGTTTCTAACGTATTCACTAATTCCTCTTCTGACCAAAATTGGTCCGTCCTGCATCTACTTTCCAATTAGTCATGGAAGTTCAAAACCCAATTTTCAAATATTATTGCTAGTCTATCATTCTAATACTACTAAATTGTTGTATATAAATTAATTATATATTTTGAGTTTAGCTTTTCTCTTTCTGATAAATAAAGCAATGTTTCTTCATAACGTCCTTCGTCAATTACTATCTCTTTTAATCCAAACCTTTATCCAGTTTCCTTATGCTCCATTATTATGTTTCCTGTTATAGTGTCATTATCTATTACTTTTAAATTGTCAAAGAAATCTTGTTACTCACTCATTATTATTTAAATATATATTAACTATTTTTTTATTATTATTATATACAATCTTATATTTTTTATATTTAAAATTATATTCAACTTTATTAAACTAATTTCTAAATTCTTTCGGACAAAACTAGGCTTTAACTTTAACTTTAAAATGGATTCAAAATATATATTTATATCAAATCATCATAAATATCTTAAATTAACTTATATATATTAAATTAATTACTTTTTTTATTAATATTTCAGATATATTTTTTGAATCATAGACTATTATTATTTTTTAGTTATCTGCAGAAATGTGGCCAATAACATCAAAATTATTTTATTTTAATAGCAAATTGTCTAATTTAAATAAAGACTAAATATAATTCTTTTATTAAAATTAATTTTATTCTAAATTATTATACCTTAATAAATTACTTTGATTTTTCATAGATAACAAATTTTCATAATTAAATAAATCAATCCATTCTTAATCTTGTAATTCTTTAAAGTATTATGAAACTATTAGTTAATCCTAAATTATTTAAAAATATTACTTTTTGATTATATAAACTAATATTCACTAGAATTTCATATAGCTTATTTTCCATTTAAATTTATTTATTAAATTTATATAGAATTTAATAATTTAAAATGTTTTTTATAAACAACAAAGAAGAAGAATTCAAATTAGATAGTAATAAATAACAAAAATTAAAAAGACCTAATTCTTAAAGTTCCATATAAGAATTGGAAAGAATTAATGACTCAATTCTAAGTAAAGGTACAAAAAATAAAATATCTTAGGAAGTAAAAAAGAAACAGATATTTTGAATAATAGATTAGCAAATAATATATTGAATTAGTTGAAACTAGAAAACGATGATATTTTTAAATAAGTGAATGTATAAAGAAGTTAGTTTATGAAAAAACAAAGTCCAATAGTGAAGGATGTAATTTAACAATAGAAAAACTATATAAATCAAAGACAAAGTAACTCAAGATCAAAGTAAGATTAAAGACCACCTTTGGATAATAATAGATATTTATTACCTGGTGGTTAATAAAAGTCTACAGATATTGTTTCTTTAATGGCAAATAGACTTACTCAATTAGAATTCACTAATAAAGATTTAAAAGATCAATTAGCACTAAAAGTATTATTCATATAATTTTGTAGGAAGAAATGTTAAGAAAGTGTGAGAACTAATTAGAAATATATTAGAAGAAACCGATAAAAGATATTTAGGAAGCATTCGACAGGAAAGTAGAGGAGAACAGATAATTAAAGGAACAGGTAAAGGAAATGGAGAAATTTCTATTAGAGTATGGATTGAAGTGGAAAGGATACTAAGGAAAAGATGGGAAACATGAAGGCTAACTAGATGTGGATGGAATATTAAAGGAGTTGAAGGAAAAACCAATGTTTAATTATAATTTGCCGTCTTAAATAGATATGAGTGTAATCACTTAAAGGGTGAAGGAACTCAATTAAATAATTAGGCAAGAGGGTGTGTAGTAGGTCTTTAAGGATATTTCAGGAGCTCATAAGTTTAAGTAGATTGATGATATTCCTATCGGCTTTTATAAGGATGGACTTGTAATTAAGGGATTTCCTTTTTACTCTTATAATTCCAATACTGCTTCTTAAATACTTGCTGATATTCTTGATGGCTATTTTCCATATCAGCTCAAAAAACAATATCCTGATGGAGTTTTGCTATCAATTGTTGATAGGATTTCCATCACCTTTTAAGAAAGTATGAACAATTTGAAAGCCAATTATAATATTAAGGATTTGTCTTAAGTATTAGAATAACAGTTAGTGCCTAAATCAGTTGAGTAGTTTCTAAAGAATCTACCTAAACAAGTGATAAAGGATGGGAAAGTATTTGAAATTAGAGGAGATATAGAGTAAGTGTTGAATGGAAATTAAAAGGAAAAGGAAAAGAAGATTGAGAAAGAGTTCTTAGAATCGGAAGTGACGGTGCCTACCCAGTATAAGTTATTAATAGACAGAAAGGAGATGAATGAAGAGTAGAAGAGAGATTTATGTGTTATTAAAATTAAGATGGAAGCCAACGTTAATAAAAAAAGAGTTTTGATTCTCAATATGGACAGAAATGATAGTATAAAAGACATTTTTAATATTATACAAAACTACTCTGACTTTTAAGAGTAGAATGAACTCATTTAGAACTTCCCAAGGATGAGATTTAACAATGATAATTAGACTCTTGATTAGCTTGGACTCTATCCCAACTCGGTTCTCATTCTTAACAAAATTAAATAGTGATCTCATTATTATTTATAGATTTCAAGTTATTATTAATAATAATTATAGTCAAAATATTTTAAAATAGATGATTGTGAATAACATAAGCAATACAAACAAGCAAACCAGATAGTATGTTATTTTATTTCTCTTCACTCGATTTTGCATTTCAGAAATCAGAGAATTACTCTGCGAAAGATCTCCGAATACTTTCTTTATTTTTGAGATATTCCCTTATATCTTCCCTGACTAATCATGCAGTTCCTTCTTTATATTTATTGCTGTGTATTCATTGTTATACATGTCTTTTTTCGCCTATAACAATTTGTCATTCTATTGTAAAAACATTAGGTTCTCTTTGCTTTCCATTTCAAAACTCATCTATTATTATTAATTTTATCATCATTATTATTATAATAATCATTATTATCATTTTTATAATTATTATACGCTGCTCATATTTTTTCCTATCAATTATTCTTTTTGCTTTTATTCTAATGCATCATCTTCAAATTTTTTTAATTGCTATTTAGTTTTATCAATTTGCTTTTTATATTATTTTAACTAAAATATTTTAATTATTTTAATACTTAATTTTTATAATTTTGAACGTCAGGAGTTATTATGTTATTTATTTAAACTTCCATTAATTTAAACTAAAATAAATATATTTAAAATACTTAAATTTCTGTCTCTTTAAATAATCTTTTTGTTTCTTCTTGATTACTAACTTACTATTTAATTTATATTTTTACTTATAAAATCTTATAATGTTTATTATAGATTTATTTAAAGAATTTTCATATTTTTGTTAAAAATATCTTCAGAACTTTTGTAAATTTATAAATTATTCATTTTTATTTTAGAATTAAAATTAAAATATATTTTAATAATTATAATAATAGGATTTCTATTTTAAATTAATATAAAATAAAATAATGAATATTAAAAAAATTTATTATATTTATATTATAATTATGTTAATAATGATTAATAAAAAAAAATAATAAAAATAAATATAAAATATAACTATAATATTTAGGTATTTAAATAAAATATGAGTGATAATGAGAATAACCCGAAAGTAAAGAAATCAAAGTTGATAAGTATTAAAAGAAAAAAACCACAAAATAATGAAAATAAACAACCTAAACAGCTATTGTTAAGCTAAGCAAACATTTTAGGTAAAAAAGGAGCAGATAATCAAATGAATAATAACTCATAAAAACATTTAGATGATGAAAATGTTTAAGAATAAGAACAATAATAAGTAATATAATAAATATATGAGTACAATGGATCTCAACTTAGATTATCCAAGACAAATATAAGTTTTAAAACTAATACCCATGAAGCAGTTAATGATAATATTTAAGTTACAAATGTTGGTTCAACTGCTATAATGTATGAATGGGTCAAGGTCTAATAAGATAAAATCCATCCTTCTTCTTTGACAGATCAAGAAGAAAGATTCTTCTGTCATCACGTAATCCTCATTATTATTTTGTTTATTATTTTTTTATATTCGTTTATATTATATGTTTTATTTTCATTAGAGAAAAAATTGTATTAGGCCAGGTCAAATTATGGATTTCTCATTCTCATTTAAATCTTCAGTTAAAGGAGTTTTTTTTGAAGAATGGGAAATAAAAACTGAGCCATTTTGTTTAAATGAATTAGAAAAAGTAAAATTTACTGGTATAGCAGTAGAAGATGACACTTTTGCTTAATTTAGAACCGAATTTGTTTTATAATTGGAATAATAATATAAAATATAAAGATCTAAAGAAATGGTTGAAGATATGATAAGTAATGTGAAAACTCCTCCTGGAGAAAAATTAGATTTTAATAATACAATAATTGCTTAATAAGAATTTGAAAAAAAAAATAAAGACAAGAATTTATATTACACATAATTAGGGTTAAATTGGTGGAAATATTTAAAATAACAATTATAAATAGAATATGAAGAAGAAGAGTGGGATTTAGATGTGAAATATATAAAAGAATAAATAGATAAAATGAGAGTGGATGAACACAAAGATTTTCTTGAACATCTTTATAATGAGTTTTTGGAGTTTAGTAGGTTAAGACCATACAGAAAAAGCCCATTTTATGATTATTTCTATAAAATAATTAGTGATTTATCTTATTAAATTGTAGATTATGAAAAAGATGTTAGGAATCAACTTGAAATTTGGGATGTTGATTTTAACCCTCCGACTGATATTATGACATAGGATGAAATTTAAAAATTATTGGATGATAAAGAAAGAAATAAATAAGAGTTTTTAAAAAAGGCAAAAAAAAAGAAATGGAATAATGAAGAAGAAAAATTAAGTTTAGATTAAGTAAGTTAGAAAGTAAATGAAAAGATAAAAGATTACTTGATGAATAGATTAAAGAATATAGATGGAGAAGAAGGAGAATACATAGAGAATATGAGTGTATTAAAAGAATAAATAAAATATGATTATAAATACTTTAATGGATTATAAAACTAGAAACATATTTCAGATGTGGATATTGATGATAGGAAAGTGATTTTAAAAGTTCATTTATAAATAAAACCAGGAGCAGAAAATTTAGAGAAGAAGAGATATTATGAATAGCAATCTGTTTTATTAGAAGAATAGAAAAAAAGGATTGAAGAAGCCAGAATCAAAGCTATCCAAGAAGAAAGCAAGAAGAAGAAGTCAAAAAAGCAATAAACCATGGCTTAAACTTAATAGGAACAGGAAACTCTTATATAGCTTGACTTTACTTTCCTTGATCTTTAAAATCTAGAAAATATCTTCGCAAATATTAAATTTTTATTAGAAAGTTAAGCCAAACTAATTATTTTGTTAGTAAGTTATGATCAACCATTAGGAATACCTTACAAAGGTGGTAGTATAAAGTTCTTCTATGAAATGTTGTAATAGAAATTCGAAAATACAAATGTGATATTTCATTAGAACTCAATGTTTATTGAAGACTTTAATGAGAAAATAGAGAATGATTTTTACTAGGAGAACACAATAATATTAATGGAGAATATGTATTGGTGTAGAGAAGAAGTGGGTTATTAGTTTAATGAGAATAAACTAGTAAAATTAAATAATGAAGACAGAATTAATATGGTAAAAGAAATAAGCAGTTACGGGAACTTACTAATTATAGAGGACAAGTTCAATCTGTGTAAAAATTATGCTAGTATAACAAAGTTTAAATGCGATAATAATGTGTTGGGTTTAAGCCTATCAAATAACATTTGAGTTTTGGCTCATTGTATGAATCTTAATCGACAGAATTAAGTAGCAATAATAGGAGGAAATATGGACTCAGTGAAATTGTTAGCTATTAATCAAATGGCTCATTAATTTCAGAATGTATTTGTTTTTGGAGAAGTAGGACTCAAGATGGCTATGGTCAAGTATAATATTAATTAGATTAATAATTGCAAAATTTAATTATGGGAGAAGATTATGATTGACCAAATTTTGGAAATGAATTAGAATATTTTCCTGCCTTAAGGAATCACTTTAATGAATGAAGGATCATAACTGAAAGTTATGTATGACTTTAACTAGAGTGAGTAAAAGATAGATTAGATTCTACAATAATAGGAACTCATTTTAGTGGATTTCCTAGAGAAGGATTTGAATTAACTTATGGGCAGAATTTAAAATGCAGATAAGGTACTTTATATGGATGTCTTGTCAATTCATTAAAAACATGTTAATTTCGATATTTAAATCTCCAATCTCTTATTTAACCTTAAGAATGATAAGAATCTGCAAATTAAAATTGATAAGAGTTAGTTTCATAATTATACCAGGGATCAAGTTGTCTTTATAGTCGGAAAAACACTTCAAGACTTGCTTAACGAATTTTAGTTCATGCCTGATGAAGATGAAGAAGAATTAGAAGATGAAGATCAGCAAAACCAAGAAGAATAAGGTAATTATAAATAAATTCACTTTATACTTTTAGAATTATACCAAGAAGAATTAGATTAAGATTAAAAGTAATCTCAGAATCAAAGGCAAAAGAAAAAGAAGCCTAGAGATAATATTTAATTTGTTTGTGATTTCTATGCTGATGATTCTAATCTTCTATATTTATTATTGTCAGGAATTTATTGCAGAGGTATTATTTATATTATATTATTAGGACTGGAAAATATTGATTAGTATGATTTATTAGATGAAAGAGATAATAAGAATGAATTTTCATTTATAGATGAAATTTGATCCTATTAATTTCGTTATTCACTTTATTTAGCAATAATATTAAAATATTTTTATAAATACATATATATAATTTTATTAAAGTTGTAATTAAATTATCTTCTTTTAATTTTTATAATAAATCTTTTTCAATATATTTAATTTTATGATTAATTATCAAATGAATGCTGATAATTCTTTGAATTTTTCAAACAAAGCGAAAAATTAATAAATTGATTTATCAAATATTATGACAATCACTGATGAATAATTTAAATTAGAAGAAATTAAATATGTTGATTGTCAAATATCCAAGTTGTTTTTAGGTAATTTTAATTTAAAAATTAAAAGGATTTATAATTTTCATTTAGTTATTTTCTTTTATATTTTTAATTGTTAAAACTTTAATAAATAAAGAAAAATATTGAAATAAATCAATTAAAAAAAAAAAATTAAATAATTATTATTATTATTATATAAATATTATGAAATTATTATAATAATCGTTAAAATATTTGTAAATTCTATTAAAATCTAATGTGAAAATATAAATAAATGAGTATAAAATAAAATTTTAATATAAATGAATTAGAGTTAAATATTTAGTAAAATATAATTAGAAAACGGTAAAAATAAATATAAAATGATGATATAGGTAGAAATATTATATTAATTGGTTAATTTGAAAAGGAAGCTATCAAGAAATAAGAATAGAATATGGGAGAAATTTAGATTATTCAATATTAAGAAAATGAAATTTAGTTTTTCAAAGGATAAAGTAAAATAAATAATAAATTAAAGTGTTAATGAATGAAGTTTTGAACTAAAGTATTGATTGGAATGAAGAATATTTAGAAGAAATAATGAAAGCGATTTTAAAATAGCAACAAGAATTTAGTTATTTAGTGAAGAAGAACTAAGAAAATACAAATTATATTTAATTTAATATTTATAGAAGAATAAAAAAAAATTCAAATGATTAAATCCTTTATTTTTCTTGTCAAATGAACTGATAGCAACTAAACAATCCAATTTAACTCATATATTAATCTTTATTCTCTGTTTTTTAGCAACAATCTGATGCTATAAATCATCTACATCAAGCTAATTCATAATAGTAAAAAAGGAATTTAGAACTTGTTAAATAAATCGATTAAATATAACAATAATTCATTTAAAAATAAGACCTTATTTATGATTAATTTGTTAATATTCTTAATTAGAAAAAATAAAAATTAAGGGAACTTAAATAACAAATAGATTATTATTAAAACAACAATAATATAATTTAGAATTTAAATCCATTATTATAATAATAAATAAATTAGAATATAGAGAAAATAAATGAAAAAAAGATTTAGGAAAATAAAATAACCTAGTAATTGATGAATGAATAAAGTTAAATATAATTTACTTAGTTTGAAAGTACTCAAAATTTCAGATTGGATAAGAAAGAAAAGAAAGAGAAAGAGAGAGAGAAAGAGTATGAATTTTCAGACTTATTTTGAATTTAAATAGAAGTTGATTTAATATATATATGATTATATCAGGATTCAAATAGAAAAGGATTGGCATTTTGGATGAGGGTATGCTTATCGAAATTGTTGTTTTTGATGAGATTGATAGAGTTGAGATGGTCATGACTGTCAAGATCTAGAAATAAATCGACATTATGAATGACTGGTTATTGAATCAAATACTCTAACTCTTCTTCTTTCTCCACATATACTTCCTGTTATTCTATCTTCTTGAAGTTCTAAGTCAATCTATTAATATTGTATATTTTATATATACCCCACCCAACTCTCAACTGTCGATAATTAAAATACTCCCAATTTCCCTTAATCGTTTAACACCATTATCTAATTCCATTATTATTTTAAATACATCAATTACTTGTATTATAAATCATTTCCAATCTGAATACTCACTCTTGAAGTATTTTGCAAGCATTATATACCTATAAAAATCAATTTCATTATTATAATCAATAACAAAATATGATATTTATAATAATTATAATAATTTTAATATTTATTATGATACAAATAATTATAATATTGAAACTGTAATGATAAAAAGATAATAAAAATAATAAACAAAATTATGATAATATTAATAATAATAATAAATAAAACTTAATGTTTGATTCCTGTCCTCCTTTTCAATAACAGCTAAATAAATATTGTTAGTATTCTGAATATCATTGATAAAACAACTGTCTACAAAGATTTTGTTGCCGTTAGAGACATAGTTAGAGTCAAGGAATTAGGAAACAAGATTAAGATTATCAAAGAGAATTTAAACTAACATAATTTCTCTACCTTGAAAATTTATTGCTACATAATTTTGGTTGAGGTTGAATCTGATTTAGGACACATTTTAAGACTTGTTTAAGAATATTCTTCGTATCACTTCTTTTTAATACACTGAATAGAATTCTTTCTTTTCCACTTAAAGTTTTATTAGAGACAAATAATTATCTTGATAAAGGATTATTATTTTCTTCTCTATACTGCATTGGTTTCGAATGAAATTTGCAAAGCATTTAACAAAAGGTCTATTGTTATTATTATTATTGTTGTTGATATTGATGTTGTTGTTATTCTTCTGCTTTTCAATAAGGTTTTCAAATTATTAATCTTATCTACATGCGATTTCCATTCCAAGTTATTAAGAGAATTCAAAGTAAACAATTTCTCCTATGGTGCTTATAAATCCTAATTCCTATGCAGGATCCATCTCTATTTCTTCTACTTGCTTATTTATTATTTGGTATTCGTTTATTATCACTGAACTATTTACTATATCTATCAAGTAAACTTTTTTTTCCTTCTTTTCCAGTATACTCACATATTTACTGTTTTAACAGAAAGATAGAGACACAAACTCATACTTAATTTAGTTATTATTACTGTTATAATTATTTAAACTAGAATTATTTTTAGGGTTATTTTTGTTATTACAAAACAAGCTCTTTTTTACTATTATTTAGTTTAAGTTTTTAGGATGTTTTTTAGTTTATTTATTTAAACTAGAGATATTAAAATTATTATCGTTATATTATTCATCATCCATTTTTTCTTCATAATCGTTGGAATGTGAATTTTGGATGTGATTTGATTCGGTTGAGTTGTGCTCAATAATGGAATTTTCTAACAATTCATTAGAAATATCTATGACTTTAATAATATTGTTAGTTTATGCTTCACAAATATACAAGAATCCTCCAGTACTAAGAAAAGCAATCAAAGTATGATACTAGTTAACACTTATTACTTATATCTCAGAAATAGAGTTCCAAATTTAATAATAGTCTATATACATTAATATTGTCCAATATAATTATCTCTTATTTTATATTTACTTTAATAATTCTACTAATAACAATAGAAATTATCATTAATACTCTATAAATATGAATTTAATTTATATTATCAAAATTAATAATATTAATAGTGACAGGAATAATAATAATAATAAAATAAGTTATAAAATGTTAGAAGGAACAAGACTAAAATACATAATTCCTGGATACACAGGTCACATTCCTAAGAAAGAAGAATTTGATACAAATCCTGCCTAGAAAAAAGAAGCTCACATTCCTGGATATGACGGAAAGGTGAAATCAATAAAGTCAGAGAATATGTATGGACAAACATTCGGAAAGATTACAGGAACAGTGGCAAAGGATGAATAAATAAAAGGGCAAGAAATAAGTAATGAATTCCGATACTTGACTTAATCAAGCGACATATATAGGAACTAAGCATTAGTGGAGCAGAGAAAAGTGACAGAAATAGTAGGACTAGAAGCATAGCCATTTAAGTATTAGAAACCTTTAGACTTTAAGGCTGTCAATGAGTTCTTTGGAGAGCCCACTACTGAATAGCAAGTTAAAGGAAATTAATAGGTATTCTATGGACCACCTATTGAGGAATAAGATATCGAGCAATAAAACTCATGTAATTTATTATTATAATACACAATATTACTTATATATTTATTTAATAATTATCAATATCATTATTTTATATTATTGTTTTAGTGAAATTGGGTACTCCCCTTCCTGGATACACAGGCCATATGAGAAGAGTAGAGGCAAGTAACATTTTTGGACAGACTTTCGCAAACTCTATCATTTCTGCAGGTCATGATTAAGAGACCATTGTCAATAAGAGAACTACCAACCTATCCACTCTCTCAAATCAAATCCCAAACATTACTAAATGATTTATATTCATTATTAATTAATTATCTATGGTATTATAATATGATAATAAATAGGTGTAATAATATAATAATATAATAAATAGATGTTTTAATATAGTAATATAATAAATAGATGTTTTAATATAATAATATAATAAATAGATGTTTTAATATAATAATATAATAAATAGGTGTAATAATATAATAATATAATAAATAGATGTTTTAATATAGTAATATAATAAATAGATGTTTTAATATA
>Ga0315908_10000694_pt1 | contig 26443 bp, 14 predicted proteins | sample LakEriMetagenome_12_FD_203520 | JGI IMG/M metagenome (GOLD analysis project Ga0315908, IMG submission 203520) | Freshwater fungal communities from buoy surface, Lake Erie, Ohio, United States - Buoy 4 MA124 | ecosystem: Environmental > Aquatic > Freshwater > Lake > Lake biofilm | place: USA...
TATATGATATTTGTTTATTATTAAATATGAAAATACCTTTCTCTGTCTCTGTCTCTGTCTCTATCTCTATTTCTAAATCCATTATACCTAGAAGTATACTTAGTCTCTATTGGTCTCCTCTTACCTGCATACCTTCCAGGAGTAGCTTCTCTTGGATTAGCTCTCCTTGCAATTTAAATCCGAACTGATTTGCCTTCAATTTCCTTACCATTAACAGCCTCCATTGCTTTAATAGCATCATCCTTATCATTAAAGTAAATGAAACAAAATCCCCTGCTTTCTCTGTTAATTTATATTATATTAAATACTTAGTGTAAGGATCCTTGATAATATGAATAGACTAGATAAGTCCAAACCTTTCAAACTTGTCTAGTAAAGCGTCTTCTGTGATTCGAGAAGATAAATTGCTGAGATGAAGAACTCTTCCATTGTTGTTTGGGTTTGATTCTTGGCTTTTCTCTTTTCTTGAGTTGTTTTTACTATTACTTGATTTTTCTCCTGACTTATTCTACCATTTCAGCAGTTTGCTACTACTTCTGCTGTCTATATTTGTTACAATTGATTATTGATTATTGATATTATTGAAATGATTATTGATATTATTGAAATGATTATTGATAATATTGAAATGATTATTGATATTATTGAAATTGTATTGAATATACAAATTGATAATCAATTAGTAATTGATCTTTTATTTTAATATTTATTATTTTTGTTATTTTACTTTCTGAAGACTATGAAGATGATAATGATCTCTTCTCTTTATAATCTAATTCTTCTCTTTCCATTCTAATTAAATATTTTTATAATTGAAATATCTCTATAATCTAATATAAATATATATCTATATAATAATTTTTTAGATAATTATATAATAATAAAAATAATAAATTTATATAAATTTAATCATATTAGGCTTATAAATTAGTAAAACTTGTTATATTTAAGTTATATTAGAATGATTAAAAATTTTATTAGATATTTTAAGTTTAATTTTTAATTTAATTAATCCAATTTTTTAAAAAACTAGCTCTTTTAATAATTTGAATTAGTCTGTAAAATAGCACTCTATAAACAATTGAGACCACATATATTGAATAAAAAATCCTTTATTATTTTAGAATCCTCAGTAAACCAACTTATGCTTTAATATAACATAAAATTTATCGTAAACTTATGCCAATATTCTTTGAACTTCTTTATAAAGAGTTAAATTTTAATTAAAGAAGTTTTCAGTCCAATCATACTAATAACTCAAATCATTTTAGACAATCTTAAAAGTTTAAATATTGATTTAATTTAATATATAAACAGCTATAACGGAAGAGACATAAATTTTATAAGCTATCAAAAGATAATCTTTATAGTATGTTAAAGTATCGACAGGAATTAATTGTAAATAATCAGACAAATAATTGGATTATTCTGCCAAACGATCATTAACCATAATAGGAAGCAATAACAGATTTGATGATATTTTGGAATCCATTAATGAACCATTTTTAGAATAAATTTTTTAAAGTTACATCAAAACACTTTAAAGGGCTCTGTTAATATTTATAGATCTATCTCATATTAAAGAGGAATTGTAAATATTTGATACTGTTTTATTTTTAATGATATATTTATTACTAGAATAATTCTTTTCTCATTCCTATTGCTTTTTATTCTTCTTAAAGTTTATAGAGTATTATTTTAATTAATATAAAAGTAATTAAGATTATCAAGCACTTAATATTAATTAACCATTTTTTTCAATAGAGTTTATTAATTATTTATTTTTAAAAATATTATAAGAATATTAAGTTGGAACGCTTAACTTAATTTTAATTGTAAGAATATAATAATATTAATAGAATTATAAGATAATCAATTCAAATTAGATAATATTTTCCTAAACATTCCCTCCTCAAAATTCCTCTTAACCCTCTATTCCTTAGGCAATTCCATTATCTATTTCTTGCACTCTTCCTCCTCAATTGCTTCTAATTTAGTTTTGTGATCATAAACTCCCGCTTAATCCTCACCTCCTTCTTATACTCCTTCATAAACTTTCTTCTAATTAGTTCTAAAGAATTTAACAATTCTTTAATTGATATTAAATAGCTGAGTATTCTTGAATTGTAATTTATCATCACTAATCTTAAAGAAATCTTCATCGATAGGTTCACAAGTACTCTTATGATAATATATTATTCTTTAATCTTGAAATGTATCTGCATTTTAAATATTTCTGCTATTTCCTCCTCTCATCGTAAGAGAATTAAACGAATACTTTTTCAATGCCTATACTGTTAATTGATTAATATTAATTGGTTTTTCAAATACGATTCGGTGTACTCCTTAATTGCAAGGAGGAGAAGAATAACTGCCTTAGTACCAATAGAAACTTGATTGCCAATCTTTTTATTAATTGTAAAGTTGGTTCAGACCCAAATATTTATTTGAGTTTTCCTCATATTATATTTTGTATTCATTATTATTTTTTATGTTCCATTCTACCCAAGGAGGCCACATTTCGATGTTTAAATTATTTAATAATTTGTTTGGAAGTTGTCCGTATTTGCTATTTATCAAGAAACTTGCAATCATTTCTTGATTTTTCTTGGATTTGCAATATACTAGTACTTCTCCAGCTGCTTACAGGAAATCAATTTGATGTTCTGCTGGAAATTTAAATTGTATTTTATAAGCATAATATATTATCACTTTATCTTTGTATTTGTGTTATATTCTGCCGTAATCTCCATATATAAATACATTGCTATTTTCATATTTAACTATCACTTATTATAATTTATCATCAAATGCTATCATTAATTAAGTGTTTTCTTTTATTTATTAAGTATTTCGGATTATTATGTTTATTGGCGATTAGAATAATCCATATTTGCATTCACATTTCCATTTATTTTGTCTACTAAATTACCATATATAATCATATCCACAATTCACTTCATTTTTTATTAAATATTTTAATTATAATTCATCTTCATCTATATTTTTTATTTCCTCTTTTTTCTCGACATTTTTTTCTTTTTATTCCTAATTTTTACAATCATTACTTTCAAAGTTATTTTTATTATTATTGTTATCCTTATTATAATTATCTATATCATCATTGTTATTATCTTTATTTTTATTTCTATTTTAATATTTGTCGTTTCTATTATTTTTATTAGGAATAGCATTTAATAATTTTGCATTTAACTAATACAATAAATTAGGTTAGGTAGATTATTAGTGAAAAATTGATTGAAACTATTAAGTTTATAACTTAGAAGAATATAATTTAGTGATTAAATGTTTAATAATTTACTAATTGATAATTTTCATTAAATAAACTAAATTAGCCTGATCAGTATGACAAATAAAAAGATACTAAGAATCAGTATTAAGTTTGAGACAATAAGGCTACATCTACTATTAAAAGACAAAAGAATTAGTAGGAGATGTATTTAAGTTACATTCTTGTTGTAAGAACTAATCCATTTAAATTAATGAAACTCTAGTGCAACAAGTATTAAGATTATCAAATTGGGAATCTAACAAGGCTAAATAATTAATACCTCCTTACATATAACTCATGATATCCATTCCAGTATGGTACTACTTGCTATAGGCAATCAAAGTGTCAGTAAGATAGATTTCCATCTTTTAATCCTTGAAGTATTCATACTCTTTGTTAAATTGGAACGTCACATCGTTATAGAAGTATTTTGAAGCCAAATAATAACTATCGTGGAAAAGAACCTTCAATGCTAACTTTTACTTTGATATTTAATGTAGCACTAAAAGTATTATTAATTAATAGCACTTCATATATTATTATTAATTAGTAACATTTCATATATTATAATTAATTATTAATACTTTAAATATTATAATTAATTTAAAATATTTCATATATAAATTATTATTATCACTTCATATATTATATTTAATAAGTTATAATTTAATATATTAATAATTTAAAATGATCATTGTACCATAGCTGCCATTTGGTAATATGAACTGACAACATCTATAACTTTGATATTATTATCAAGGAAGTATTAAATTGGTTTGGGTTGCTTTTCTTTGTAGAGATATCTTGCATTTCCAATATCAGGATGTCCTAACCTTCCATCACTGCCACATCCAAAAGTATAAAATATTCCATTATCATCTAATACTCCAGTGTGAATACCTCCACTAACTACCTTGACACAATTAATGTTGTTTTTAGTAAAGAAGATGACTTCCTTAGGAATAACTTAAACTTAATCTGACTTTAAATCATGATGTCCGAGTTTATACTTATAGTTACTACCCCACATGTAAAGCTTGTTCTGGTTATCAATACAACCACTATGACCATATTGTTCTCCCAATGAGCAACTTATCATTTTCACTTTACAATTAATCTCAACTTTCTTAGGGGTTTATACCCTATTATTAATATTATTATTATTATTATCATCATTATCATTATTATTATTATTATTATTATTACCATTTAATACTGCTACTTATCCCTAGTTGACAGTACTTGTTGTTACCCCACATCCATAACTCATTATTTTTTAATACCAATCCTATATGTTTGTAACCTACACATATATTCAATACTTCATAATCTTCTCCATTATCTATCTATAACATTTCCATTGTAAATAAGTCCTTACCTTATTTACTTCCATTTAGATTACCTATTCCACAACTGTATAGTTTGTTTTTATTATCTACATATAAACTTACATTGAAACCTGCTTCTACATAAATTATTCTTTCAAACTGTATTACTTTACTTAGTCTAATATTTTTTTATTCTTTATTTCCTAGCGCTCCTTATGAACTATGTCCTTAACTATATGCATTTCCATTAATATCTAAAGCCAATATATGTCCAAATCCGCAACTTAATTATTTGAATTTTATTGTAGATTTTATTATCTAAGGTATTTTTATATTGTCATCTTTATCTTCACTTATTTACTATTTTTTATTAGGACCAAAAACTATTAGCTGGTTTTTATCATTTATTACTCCATGTTTTGCTATAAATATTATATTATCAAAACTATGTACAGGTTCTTTATTAAATCGTTCTTCTCCGTTATTCATACCATATATTCCTTTTCCCCAACTATATACTTTATACTTTTATTATTCTTCTGTTTTACTTTATTTTTCCATTAATATTATAAATTATTAATAAATATATTTATAAATTCACTATTTACACTATTATAATCCTATTCCATATTTCTTTAATGTTATTAAAATATAATTACAACGTTGGGATAAAATAATTAACAAGGATCTGTTACTGAATTACAATTTTTTTAGTAAGCATTACAAACACTTTCACAAATTGGTTATGTTTCTCCAGCTTTAATAAATATATAGATAAAATAATATTACTATGAGATATACATGAAGGCAAATTCCATTTGCAAAGAAATTCTTTATAAGAATAAAAACAATTGAGGTTTAGAATTAAAAAATTGTTTGATGATTTTAAGTCATTATTTTAAAATTATTACTTATATCTTTCAGCAGTTTGTTTAATAAAAACTTATTTAATTTCTTCATCTCTTTAACTGATTGTATAATTTGGCCATACATCTATCTTTTTATTTTTTATTAATAATTATATACATTCACATCAGGCACACAAATATAAGTATAATTTAAAACGGGTCCACAAAAATTTAATTAATTAATTACTTTTTCTCTTTATAAACAAACTCCTGAAACATATTAACTCAATTTGCAAGGCATTGGATTCCTTTCTTATTAGTTTTTTATTTTTTAAAATATTAACACTGTTAATAAAATTTTAAATTTTATATTAATATTGATTTTAAATAATATCATAATACTAAATTAATTATTTTCTTTATTATTTATATTATTCTAATAATTATAATATTAATTTTATTAAACAATATATATTAAATGAAGTTAATAAATTGAATTAATTATAGTAGAATTGAATTAGAAAAAAATAAAAAAACAGATATGGCCTGCTTATACATTTTATTAGGCGCTTTTTTTTAAACAGCAATGATATTTTTAGTGAAATACAATAAATTATAAGTATTTACAAGCTTATTCTATAGATCAATGGTTTCTTTTTTGTTTAACAGTTTGGCAATGTCATTAAGTAATAAAAACGTGACTCCATTGAATATAAAACGAGAATATACAATGAGTAATTAATAATATTTAGAATAATAAAAGTAAATAGAGGATTAATAGGTATAATTTCAACTTCATTCTATTTTTCAGCAACAATGATTTTACAATTACAAGAGGTGACTAGTATAGTGATGATGTACCCTCTTATTTATCCTTTTTTAGGATTCTACTTTCTTAATGAGAAATATTCGCGTTCTGACTTCCTTTTCGCCTTTTTAGGATTTATTGGCACTATCATATTAGTTAGACCTGGTTTTATTTTTGGAAATACTCAAAGTTATAGTAATTTAAGGTATTAAGGAATACTTTATTCTTTCTTAACTGCTATTTTAAGAGCAATTGCTATTTTATAAATTAGATTTTCTAGCTAATAAAAAATAGATGAATTTGTTTTAACTTAATATTTCATGTTTTCAATTATGCTTGGATCTTCTTTTATGATCATCTTTAATGGAGGTATATATTTCATATATATTTCTATAAATAATATTTAATTCTATTGATATTTAAGAAAACTAAATCATTACAATTTAAAATTATATTATTATTTGTTTTATTGGTTTTTTTGGATGGATAGGTTAACTCATGTTAAATAAAGGCTTTTTATTAGAAAAAGCAGGAAAAACAATATCTCTAAGTTATTTTTCAATACTTTTTTCTTTTATATTCGATATTTTTTTATTAAAAAGTCAATTTTAACTTTCTAATTTAATTGGATCGTTATTAATTAGTTCAATAATAATAAAACATATATTTTTTTCATGAATATTATTACATATAAATTTAATTTTTAACAGTATATTAAATAATTATTCATATAATAAATATCTTACATGTAAACTGACAAAACAAATAACAATAATATGTTTATGACTAAATAGTAAATTTTAGAAATTTAAAAAGTCTAATAATAAAATGATAAAAATAATTATTATTAATAAAAATCTGATTGAATTTCCCTAAATGATGATCATAATTTATCATGTCAAATTAAAGAAAACATCGAATAAAAAAAACCTGATTTATTAATGACTTTAATACAAAAAATATATAACGAGTAATTTAATCATTAAAAAAATATAGAATTACATAATTTATTAACTAAAAATAACTTCAATTTTATTTAAGAGAAAGATTATCATAAAGAAAATAATAATAGTATCAATAATAGCTATATTAATAATAATGAATCAAAATTATAAGAAGAAATCCAAAATTTGAAAGAAGAAATAGATTATTTAAAAATAGACATAGAATTTAAAAATAAATTATTGGAATAATAATATTAAAAAAATAGAGAAAAAAAAGAAAAAGAAGAAAACAATTAAAAAAATTCTTCAAATAGTTAAATTAAAAATAGTAATGTTAATAATAGCCAAGTTTATAATATAAATAATTCAGATAATTAAATAATACAATCATCTTAATTAAATTATATAAAAAAAAATTAAAGTTAATTATAAATAAATAATTCTTCAGTAAAACCATAATAACCTTATATAAGATAAATTTAATAAAATTAGTATTTATAGAATTAATCTCCTCAAATATCAACTAGTTAAATAAAAAGCAATTAAGTTATTTAATCCCAGACTTTTTAAGGATAAAGTTAATATTTACCAATAAAACAATAAGTATTATATAATTAAGTGAATTAACAATAAAACAAATCTATAGATTCATTTTAATCAAATAATTAAACAATTTAATAAGCGATTCTTATTAAAAATAATTAAAATAATTTTTAAACTTAACAATATGTTTCTCATCAAAAAAATTTATAATAAGGATAAATAAATTCAAAAGGACTTAATTTAGCTTAAAGTTATTAATTTGAAGATAAAAAAAATATTAATAATCACTTTAACTATAATAATAATAATAATAATAAAATAAATCTATTATCAAAAAAATGAAATATTTGGTATTGCATAATTATTTTAAATTTATATCCTCTAAAAATTATAAAAATAAATAAATATTTAAATATTTTATCAAATATATTTTTAATTATAATTATTATCGAATTTATTTTCATTTTAAATCGGAGATAATAAACCGAAATTTCTACCTAATTAGTTTTGATTATATTATCTTTAATGATTGAAATTGGTTTATCGATAATCTGATTTAATTGGAGAGTAAAACTAAGGTCCTTATACACTTTAAATGCTGTTTTACATTTTCTAATTTTATTAATTTTACATATATAATTATTTATTTTTTAATATTTATTCTTATCTTTTTAGTTCTTCTAAATTTAGTAAATTATTATTATTTGTTTAATTATTAATCGAACTGTTTTAAATGTTTTAGTTTATCATAAATTATTATTAATAGTTAATATTATTTTTTTAATTTTAATAATCAATATTTTAGCTTATTTAGTTGCTACTTAAACTATTATTATAATTTTGATTGATTTATTCATTAAAATTTTTTTAACTTTATTTATCTTAATTTGTTAATTAATTTATGGATTTTTCTAATTCATCTATGATATTCCATAATCTTTATATTTCAATTTTCAATAAAAAAACTTATTTCTTTTCATTTTATCCATACTAAATTTATAATTAAATGTTATTAATTTTTTAATCACTAATCTTTAATTTTTATTCATAATGATTCATCATTTATATTTTTAATTCTTGTTTTTACTCATTATTTTAATACTTTATATCAGTTATCATTTATTCATAATTTATTTTTTACTATTCTAATTATTAATTTAAGCTATTAATTTATTATTATTTTTAATCTAATATTAATTATATTTCTTTATCTATATTTTTTTGATTATTTTAATAAGGTTATGATATTTATAATTCAAGCTCTTAAATAATTTTATTTTTTTAATGAATGATTTATTATTATTATGTTTTATAATCACTAAGATCTTATATCATTCTTTGTTTTTCATTTTCTATTATTTAAATTTTAGTTTATAATAAGTTTTCATTTTAATTTATATTGCTTAAATTGTTTTCTTATATATTTACATTTTAAATTAATTAATTTTTACAATTACTTTATTCCATTTAATCTAAATTATTAAATATTTAATATTTACTTATTTTATTTTATAAAAATATAAATTGTTAATTTCAAATTAAAAAAGCTTTTGCAAGCCTTTCATTTTCAACAGATAATAATAATATAGATTATTATAATTTGTTAATATCTATTTAAATTTAATCTTCTTATTTAACAGATTAAATTTTCATATTAAATTATTTATAAATATAAATTAATAAAAAATAAACATAAAAAATATAATTATTATATACTTTTATAAATTAAATAATTATAAACTTATTAAATTATTATATTAGAAAATATAATTATTATAAAATTATAATGTATAATATTAAATATAAACATTAGTAAATATATAAATATAGTAGCATAGATTAATGGAAGAAGAATAATAACCAGAAACAAACGGAATAGTAATAATAAAAACAAATAAAGGTGATTTAGAAATCGAACTTTGGAGTAAAGAAACAGAAAAAACTTGTCGAAATTTTATAGAACTTTGTCTTAAAAACTATTATGATAAATGTGAATTTTTCAGATTAATAAAAGGATTCATGATCCAAACAGGAGACCCAAGTAATACAGGAATTGGGGGATAATCAATTTATGGTAGTGATTTTAAAGATGAATTTCACTAAAAACTAAAATTCAATTATAGAGGATTATTAGGAATGGCAAATTCAGGTAAGGACTCAAACAATAGTCAATTCTTTATCACTTTCGATTCTTGTAATTATCTGGATTATAAACATACAATATTCGGAAAAGTAGTTGGCGAAACTATTTATAATCTCATTAATATTCAAGATGCTGAAGTTGATGAGAATAATAGACCAATTGAACCTATTTTCATTCTTTCTACTTAAGTCATTCACAATCCTTTCACAGATATTCTTTTATATAATTAAACCAAGGCAAATTAATATAATAAAAATACAAACAAAAAAATTCATAATTAAAATCTATTGTCTTTTTAATAGGAAGAAGAAGAATAGATTATTAATTCTAAATTTAAAGTAGTTTCATAACATGATATTTTAAATGATAAAAAACTTAGCAAAAATCCTGCAGTTAGTTCAAAAGTGTTGTCTTAGGAATAATAGTAGAAATTGTAAACTTTAGATTTATTAAAAAAGAAGATAAAGGGAGAAGATAAAATTGAAGAATAAAAAATATAGGAACATATAATAAAAGAAAAAACAAAATAAATATAAGAAAAAATAAAAGAAAGATAAAATGATATAGTTAAGATTGATATATAAAATGATTAGGACAAGAAACTGATTTAAGAAATGAAACGGAGGTTAAATAAAAGGACAGGAAAAGTTGAGATATATTGGTCTTCTTCTTCTGATTCAGAAAAAGAAAAGCAAATAGAATCATCAGATGAAGATGAATACAAAGATGAATAAGAGAAGAAGATAAGGGAATAGCAGAAAAAGGAATATGATAATTTAAAAATAGAATACCTTTAGTTCAAGAAGGATAAGGTCGGTACTAACAATAATGAAGTCGTAAATTATTATTCTCATATTATAATGATATACAATTTATTATAATAATCATTATTTATGAATCTATATTGGTTGTTTTATTAAAGATAGAGAAAAAATAAAATGAAATAAAACTGTTATCAAACCTGGAGAAATAAAGACTGTACTATTTGAACAAGAGCAGATAAATGAAACATAATGAAGATATTCTTTAAAAATTAAATTAATTTAAAGCAAAACTTTATTGTGATTAAGTCCAAAATAATGAATCCCATTGGATGAATAATAAGTTAAAGTTTCATATTGATAGTGCTAATGCTTATCAATAGTTTAATAATAAGTAATAGGTAGAAAAGACAATTATTGATATTTAAAAATAATAAACAAATAATAATCATATCAGTAATTTTTTATTCTCTATTCTATTTAGAATTATCAGATAGTAAACATGAATAATCCAATATAAATGTTAATAAATTAATAGAAATGTCTAACAAGTGATATTTATTATTTTGTAGATTTTATATAAATAAATATAATATTTAATCTTAAAAATAAATATATTTATGTATAATAAATCATTTGAGTAATAAAAATAAAATGCAGAAATTAAAAGGAGTAGGTAATATAAAACAACTATTACAACTAATTGAATGTAAATAAATCGATACAATAAACGTGGGTTTCCCAGACCACTATGGGCGTCTAATGGGTAAAAAACTAGACGCTGATTACTTCTTATCTAATGTACATAAAGATGGAACTCATGCATGTAACTATCTTTTGGCTTGTGATATTAATCATGAAACTCCTTAAGAAGTAGCGAATTGGTCAAGTGGATATGGAGATTATCATTTAGTATGTGACGATTCATCAGTAAGGAATCATTGGATAGATGGATAGGCATTAGTATTGACTAATTTGTATGATTAAAACCATTAATTGGTCAATATCTCACCAAGGAACATGTTGAGTAAATTATAGAATGATCTATAATAATAGGGATTACATGTTAAGTGTGCTTCAGAGTTAGAGATGTTTATGTTCAAACATAATTATAAATATAATTATGATAATCAATATAAAGATTTACAACCATTAAATTAAGGAGCAGAGGATTATAATTTGTTATTAGGAGATAGATAAGAAGAGTTAATCCATGCTATAAGGAAGAAACTAAAAGAATGTGGAATAGAAGTAGAAACTAGCAAAGGAGAAGCAGGTAAGAGTTAGCATGAAATAAATATCAAATATGATAGTCCTGTTTAGATGGCTGATTCACATTTAGTTTTCAAAAATGTTTGTAAACATGTAGCGAATTCTCAAAACAAGAGTATTACATTTATGGCTAAACCATTTGAAGATCATCCTGGTAGTAGTTGTCATATTCATTTGAGCATATTTGACAATGAAGGTCAGAATATATTTAAGGGAGATGATATTATGATTGATGAGAAAACTGGATTGAAGAGCAGTTATAATTTGGTGTATTTTTTAGGAGGCTGGATGAAACATGTTCTTGATGTGTTCCCTTTCTATGCTTAATATGTCAATAGTTATAAGAGATTCAAAAGTAGTTCATGGGCACCTACTAATCTCAATTTATGGAGTTTTGATAATAGAACCACTCCATTTAGGATTGTTGGATAAGGCTAGAGTCTAAGGATTGAGTTTAGGATCCCTGGATCGGATGCTAATCCTTATCTTGCTTTCTATGCTAGTCTCAAGTCAGGTATTAATATCCTACTATTATATATTTTTATATTATATTACATATATTATATTAATATAAAATATTATTTAATGTATATTATTTTATATTTTGATGATTATTATTAGGACTTCATGGAATAAATAATAAAATAATGCCTCCTGTTTAATTTTAAGGATGTGGATATGATAATAAGAATGTGATTCCAGCTCCTAAGAATCTGGAAACTGCTATTAATTATTTTAGGAACAGTGAAAGTGCGGAAGAGTTGTTAGGTAAAGAAATAAGAGATCACTATGCCAATCTGTTTAGTATTGAAAGTAATATGTATAACAGAGTCATTACTGATTTTGAGTTTAAGAGATACTTTGATCACTCTTGATCTCTTATTAAAAATATTTATACTTATATTTATTATTTTGATTTATATTTATATTTTTAAGTTATTATCTTATCAATATTATATTGTTAACGATTTTATCAAATAATTAAAATTATTTTTAATTATGGATTTAAAAATATCTAATCAATTTAATCCAATTGACTCAAAAAATAATTATCCTAATTCAAACATTTTTTTGAGTTAGATTATTTATAGCAATCGAAATTAATAATAAGATAAAAGTAGCAAAAATATATTTATTAATAATTGTATTTATAAAAAACAAAAACAATTAATTTAAAATAAAAGTTAAAAATTATTAGATTATAATAGTAAAATATCTTAAGAAAAAAACCTTGAAACAAATGAAAACAAGGAAAATATTAAAAATATTGCAAATTATCTAAAAAATAAAGGTGTTAAGAAAAATGAAGAAAATAATGAAGACTAGTAATTTAATAAAGATATGAAGAGACATCATTCAATGTTTTTCAAAACATAGAATAATATAAATAATTAACAAGTTATTAAAAAAAAGCAAAATCTAAATATTTTCACTAATATTAACTCAATGAATACTTAGTATAGTTAGAATTCTCTTTTCAATAATAATAATAAGAATAACAATATAAATACTAATAGTAGTAATTCAAACTAGATTAATAATAACTATAATAATATATAATAAAATGATAAGTAATTCATCACTTATATAGATCAATAATTGACTTATTTTAATTCTACATAACAAGATATTTTTTAAAATATTTAAAGCATGAATACTAAATAAGAAACTAATGAAGATTAAAATAAATTAGTTGCTTTATAGAAATAATTTAAAATTATATTACTAGAATTGAAAAATAAAAATAATATTATAGAGGAATTGAAATAAATTAATAAAAATGATAAATAATTGATTCAAAAATAGAATGAAAATATTTAAGCGTTTAAAGAAAGTTAATAATAATTTATAAATCATATTTTATAAAAAGATAATTAAATATTGAAGTTAAAAGATAAACTAAAAATTTTTAAAAGCTAATTAAATGATATTAATTCACAAAAAGAAAATAATTATTTTTAAAAAAATGTTTCACAAAACTAAATAAGAGAATAAGATAGACAATAAAAGAGTAAAGAATACTATTAATAAAATATTAAACAAAATGTTTTTAACTCAAAATTAAATGAATTTAACTAGCTAAGCTAAAGTAATATCACAAAATAAAAAAATAAAACTAAACTAAATAATTATTTAGAAAATTAACTTTAAAAATCATAAAAAGCGAATTGTCATTGCTATAGATTATGATAATAAATATTTTATAAATTATTATAATAATAAATAAAATAATAATAATTAACAAATGTAAAGTAGAATAATTAAAAAAATAAATAATAATCATCATTTTTTATCTTCTTTAGGAGGTTTCCACTTTTTCTTTTCAGCTTCCCATCCTTTAGGTGGTTTTCTATCAACAGAATATAAATTAGGTTGATGATTTTTATTATATTCTTTAACAAAAAATGATTCTATATTTTCTCTTTTAGCAAAAGTGCTTTTCATTTAACTGCAATAATCACCTTCCTTAATGTCTAAAGAGTTTATTTAATTTTAAACCATTTCTATTCTTTCGTCAATAGAGTATGATTTATTTGCATTTTCTAAATTTATGTCTTTTCCTCCTTAAAAGAAACCCCAATTATTTACCCATTCTTAATTACATTTTAATTCTGTATGCACTCTATCTCTCCAATTTTTATCATCACTTACTGGATCAAGCTTTTCTACTGCTCTTTTTGAAGTCATTTTATAATAATTTCTAATAATAATAATAATTACATAACTGTTTTATTATATTTTTATATCATTGCTATTATCAATCAATTATTATATGTAATCATATATTTTGTAATCTTTATTTAAATATTATATAATATAAATAGTGCTTAAAATGCTACCGTAATATTTTATTTATATATTTTTATATAATTATTAATCAATTAAATGAAACAAGAGATTTTATTCAATCATATTGAAAATTAATAAATTAAAACTATTAAAAAAATAGATAAATTATTTTATATTGTATATAAATTAACAGAGAAAAAAATAAATTAATTAATTTTTGAAAAAATTAATTAATTAAAAAAAAATTATATTTTAATGAAAATAAGAATTAGAAAACCTTAATAAATCAAATTAAAATAAAATAATAAAGTTTAAATCAATGTATTGGAGGATTCAAAATGCGTTTAAAGCTAATAATAAAATTTAATTTTAAATACTGAAAATAACTTAAATAAATGTGATTAAGATATTAGAATTTTAAAATATTTATAAAACTTTTAAGTTTAAGAGTAAAAAATAAATAAGAATCAATTAGATAACAGAAGTTTATTTGTATAAATACTACATCAACTTTATGAAAATCAACTTTTTTAATAATAATTTAAGTATGACACACTTAATTTAACTATTTAAATTTATGATAAATTTATCTTAAAAAATTAAAAAAGTTAAGTTTAAATTTATCTAGAAGAATGGATTGCTTTTATAACACTAAGTATAAAAATAAATGAAATAGTATTTCCAAATTATGAATTGTTGTGTCAAATAATAAGCTAAGATAAAATTAAAAAATATTAAGTAATTTTAGCTGAATTCTAAATTTCTTAAATTATAGAATTTTAATTTAATATTTAAAATCATTACGATTGCCTTAGACTAATAATTAAAGAATCAAATCTTACTAAAGGATTTGAAAACAATTAAATATTATAAATAGAATAATAATTGATCTAAATCAATAAAAAATTATAGATAAACAATATTCAAATATTTAATAGTGAATTCTATCTGTCATTTAGTATTTATTATACTCTTTTAAAATTGTATGAAAATTGATTATAAGATTAAAATGTAAAATATCATTTAGAATATTTCTTAAAAAAATTTAATTTATATAATAAAATAAATTTATAAGATATTTTTAAATTAAGTTAATAGATTTTTTTATTGCTCAAATAATGAAAAATATATTGAACAATTTTTACTTTATATATTCAAATAAAATAAAAAATATTTAATTATTAAGATTTATTTTTATAATAATTAAAATAATTTAATTGAATTATTTATATTAATTAAAAATGGAATTCAAAAAATATTTAATTCCTTAACATAAATTATTAGCAAATTAAGAATAAATCAACAAATAAAAATCATAAATAAATTATGATTAAATTTATACTATTTAATTCGGTCTAGTTTCTTAAATAAAATAAATTTATTGTGATTATGATTTTATTATTAATTAATTGGAAATTTATTTGATTTAAGAAGATTTAAATTAATTTTCATAAAAATAACTTTTTAATGATATCTAACTTAATTTTAATAATAAATAAAGTAAAATAATAATGATCGATAAAATTATAAAACTTTTAGAAAAAATATTTTTAAATTCAAACTTTAATAATAATAAGTATATTTAAATTTATATTAGATTTTATAATTTACAAAAAATTTTAAATAAAAAAAAAATAATAAAAATATTTATAAAATTTAATCAAAAGTTTGAAAATAAATAATTACTTTATAATTAGCTTTTATATTTATTTTTTTAAGACTAAAATTAGCAATTAAAATATGATTTATTTTATCCTATTCTAATTATTTTAGAAGATGATGATTTAAAAGATATATTTTTTAATTGTCTAACTCAAAAATGTTAAGAATATTTATAAAAATAAGTTTAAAATTTAGAGAATGATTACCTTAATTTAATTCAATATTATTTTAAAATATGTAATATATAATCTATTCAATATAATAAATTGGATAAATAATTATTTTTAACTTTTAAAACAATAATAAAATAAATTAAATTACAAATTTATATATAGATAAAAAATAATTAAAATTTTTACAAAAATTAATCAGAAGTTATTATAAAAAACTATTTTGAATCTAATAATGAAATGACTATAAAGTTATTTAAACAGATTGAAAATTATTTTAACTAAGATAAAAATTTAGAAGAATTATTTTTTTCATTTATAAAGTAAACTTTTGAAAACATGTTAGAACAGTTAAAAAATTGGGAAGATTTCAATATAATAATTAATATTATGAATAAGTTTTAATTTTAATAAAAATATTTAAAATAAATAATTGAAAGCCTTAACCTTTTTAATCATAATTTATATTTTTATTTATCGAGCTACATAAATAATTAAATTTTGCAATAAAAATTAATAAATCCACTTGTTTTTTAATATATAATTTCTAAATTATAAAATTTTAAAGCTTTCGATAGCAATATGTTAGAATTTTTAATTAATAGGTATATTCTATTTATTATATATTTAAAGATAATTAGATTAATCTAATTTAAATATAAATCAAGAATAAAATTTTTAAGATACAATTTATAAAATGATTGGTTACTAAAATATGTAAAATTAATACATTTTGTTATAAGATTACAATAAAAATACAAATAAAAAAAAGTAATTTTTTTATTTAAATGTCTTAGTAATCTATAAAATAAATCATTTAATTATTTAATAATTCCTAAACTATGTTTAGAATAAAATTACGTATAAAATATATAAGATTTTGAAACCTTCAAATTATTTTTGAAAACTTTTTAAAATATATTTTAAATCAAATAGATTGAAAGCATTTAAGATAATTATTAAAAAATGTATAATTAATTATAAATGCAAAATAAAGAATTAATTTACACTCCTTCATTTAAAGTATATATGTTTTTTTATTTTAGGGATTTGTTCAAATTAATTATAAAATAAACAATTAAAAAGAACAAATTTTACTTTTAACTATTATTTAAAGTTTAATTATCTTAATATTTAATATAAATTAAAAAGTATCAGTAAAATAATTTGAGTAATTTATACTTATTAATTATTAGATAATTATTTGATTAATTCAAAGAATACAAATAGTATATATTTGAATCATTGGAATCTCTTACTGAAAATAATAATATATTAAAATAAGAAGAGGAATATATAATTTTAAATTAAAAATACAATAATTTTTAAAATTTAGTAGATTTATGATATTAATAATTGAAAATATAAAATACCAATTAATATAAAAAGAAAGAAAACAATCAAATTTCAAGTGAATAAATTAAAAGCTTGGTTGAATCTAACATAGTTAAAACATTAAAATAGTTTAAAAAATAAGCGATAAATGATTTGTTTTTAAAAATTTAAAATGATTTAAAAAAAAGTATTCAACTAGATAGAAATTTATTTGATAAAATTTTAATTGGATTGGAAGATAGAGATTTTGTTTAAATAAAATTATAAGATAGAGAAGTAATATACATGCCTTGATAAATTTAATTAAATTTTTAAATTAATTATAGTTCATTAAATTTAAACATAATTATAAGGAAAAAAGCCTATTTTTCCTTCACATATTCCTATCCACCATCCATTGTCTTTCATTTATAATATTTTGACTTTTTAACCTTTTATTAATTCTAAATCATTTTCCTTTAAATAATTTATAATAAATTTACTCTCTAAGAAACAAAATCAAATAAAACTACAGCAAATTTTTCTTTTTCTTTTTCATTCTAAATAAAGGATTAATTTGTATTGTTTGTTTGCTAAAATTGTTATTTTTATGAAATATTTTATTAAACATTCTTATGAATATTTTAATCTTAATATTATTTTTAATTTTTTCCAAAAATACTTTCAACTTTCTATTTTTCATCAATGTTTTGTTAAAAAATATTTTTTTATATTCTTTATTAAGAAATTTATGAATTATTTAAATTTATATCAATATCTTTTATATCTTCATCTAATATTATATCAAAAGAATCTAAATTATTAAATTTTTATGCCTTCTCATTAATTTAATTATTTTTATTTTAATCAAAGTTTTCATTAAAACTATAATAATCTTCTTTATTATTAGATTAAATTAAAGTTTACTTTTAATTTTACTAATATTTTTATAATTAGTGTAATTATTAATTTTGAATTTATTTTTATTGAATTTAACTTTATTATATCTATTAATTTTGTTCTTGTAACTATAATTTATATTGTTTGATTTAATTTTCTAGATCATTTATTTTTAATTTATTTTATTCTAATTATTTACTTTATCAATTTAATTATTCATCTTTTTGATTTAAAAATTCTTCATTTTATTAATTAATTATTTAAAGATCTTAATAATTGATTTGAATTTATTTAAGATCTTAAATTTTTTTATTAAATTTCATTAATTTTTATTCATAACTTATTCTTTCTTTATAAATATTTTCTTTTAATTATTAATTTTCTAGCTCTAATTTCTTATTTTTATCTTAAATTTCTTAAATATATTATTCTTTCTTATCGAATTGCTTTAAATATTCATCAGATGAAATTAATTTATCTATAACTTAAGTTTCATACTCTAACTATTTAAAATCTAATTTTTAATTCTATTTGAATTCTGGATATTGTTTTTATTATTAACTATAAAATAATTATTTATTGCTATTATCTTATTCAGTCAAATTAGTTTTTTAATCAAATAATAGAACATTTTAGTTTAAATTATTTATGTTTTCTTTATTTTATTTATTTATAGAGATGAATTATCATTACTTTAAATTTATATTACATATATTTTAGTCTTATTATTTGTTCATACTACTTTTAGTTTATTGAGCATAATTTTTCGAATTATCTAGTGAATTAACTCTTTTATGAGTATTTTTACTTTTTTATAAATCAATATTACTGAATATACCTTACTTTATATTTTTAAATCCTTTATTCATTTTTAAATGATTCTAAAATAATCAGTTAAAAATATAAATAAGGAAAAATATAAATAAAAATATATAAAAAAGTTAAAACATAAAAATTTCAAAATTTTAAAATTATTTATAAATAAATTTACATTTATATTTAAATTAAAAATAAATTATTTTCTTTTTTAATTATTTATTATATTTTTACTAAGCTATAAAATGAAAAAATAAAAAATTTTATTGTTTAATAAATAAATAGACATTGTTAAATAAAATATAAAATTAGTTTAAATATCATTAATAATTATGATAATAAATATATATGAAAAAAATAAATTTTGTTTAATTAATAATTTTAATTTTAAAACTATTATTTGTATTAAATTAAATTTAGCCCCATTTTACATTATTAATGCAAAATATACTAATATATTATAAAAATACTTTTATATATAAATTTTATAAGAAAATTATATATTTAACAGTTAGCAAATAAGCATTAAGTAAAAAAATAATTAAAAATGAGTACATAAAATCATAGATTAATAAAAAAATTACCAGAAATATAATAAATAACATATAAAATTAATCAAAATGAAAATAGCCTTTATAAAAACATTAAAATCGAATTTCAACCTTTATAATAATTTAATTAAGAAAAAAAAAAAAATATTAATGAATAATAAATAAATATTTTTTAGTAATTTTCTCAGATTAAAATTAAAGAAAAATAGAAGTCAAATTCTTCTAAAAAAAGTTAAATGTTAATTTAAACTCCTCATTTTAATAGGAATGATGAAAATAATAAAAATTAAATAAACAATAATATATAAATAACAAAATTTTGTCAAAATTAACGAAAAATAATAAATAAAGAATTGAAAGAATATAAATAAAAAATGATTGAGCTTTTCAAACCACGAATTCTTAAAAGTTCTACAAGTTCTTAAAGAAATAAAAAGCATGATAGTATATAAAACAAAATAGATAATATTTAATTTACTTTCCGAAATATATTAGATAAAATTGATAATAATTTAAATAGATTAAATTAGAAGCAAGAAAATAATACAAATATAAATGATTAATAGACAAATTAATTGAAATTTTAAAATAATTAATAATAAGAGAGATAGAATTAATTTATGAAACTTTAAATTAGAAGAAAAAGTAATAGTTTTAATTTTGATCATAAAACAGAAGAGAAGGAGGCGAAGATTAACTAATAGTTCATTCAATAATTTAGACAAATAAAATATATTAAAAATAAATAACTACCACTAAATAATAAACAAATTTTGCTAGACGTTTTTAAAATGAGATGAAAATATTTATTCAATTTTAGTGATGATAAATAAAAAATAAAATTATAAAATTAAAAATATAATATTGATAAAAGAAATATAAATAATATATTATATAATTTCATTTTTCTAATTTTAGATGACTTTCTTGATGATAATTATTAAGAATATAATTATGAATCCAATTGAATTCCTACTAATAATCAAGCTTTAAGTCCCTAATAATAAAATGTCTAATCCTGGTTTCATTATTATAATTATCATATTAACTACATACTCTAAACTTAAATTTTGTGAATTACCTCTCTTTCAAAATATCAAGATTCTATTATTATGGATCTTGAGTTTTAGTTTAAAATAATTAATCTGCAGTTTTGCCAACAATGGACTCTCCACTCTCATTATTAACATTAAGCCAAATCTTACCAGTGCTATCTTAAAAACAAGCATTAAAAATATACTTGCACTTAGGCTGATTACAACTAACACTACAATTATTGCAGAAATAAGATCCATTGTCTTCCTACACTTTCTTCTGACAATTAGGACATGCTAAATAATACAACCAATTCTCTTTTCTAAATATTAACAAATATACATAGATATCTGAGTACATTTTCTGATCTTGTTATAAATCCTAACACTATAATTCTAATTACTAAATAGTTTTGAAAGCTGAATTGAATTATCTCTCTTTCTATATATTATCAGTTTGCATGCTTACATCTGATAAGTCGGCTTATAAATACCATTGATAGAGTTAAAGGGCAATAGGATTATGAGAGTCTGCTAGAGAGAATTCGCTTTCTTTACTTAAGTTGATTGTAATTTGGTTATTGTATTATTTCATATAGCAGTTTTTTGCTAAAATTATATTGTTCTTCTTTATCCAACTTTCTTTACCTTTCTCACCCCACAAATTTAATTCCACGCAGATTTTGTCGAAGTCCAATAGGATTATTTTACGCAGGTCTTAGATCCCGCCTGATTTTAGATTAATTTGATTTATTTATCCTTCATCGATTATTATTCCCATTATGTCAAACATTCCTTTATTTCCACTCAATTTACCTATCATAATTATTATATTATCAAATTTTATCATATTATTATAATATTTTTAATTATATTTTTTTATTTTACTAAATTTGACTAAATTAAGCTTGTTTTTCTTAATGTTTTTATCAGAATCTAGACTTATGCTGGTTCTTTCATCAAAAATAATAACATGATCATTCTTTTTATTATATTGAGAGTTAGTATTTAACTTGACTTTACCATCTACAAAAATATAAACTTAATCCTTCTAAATTAGATTATGGAATTTCTAAGCTTCATTATTATAAAACGTGCCTGTTATTTCAGTATCAAATCTATCAATTAAATCTATACTAAAAACTTGGCCTGATCCTTTATTATTCTTCCATTCTCTTATATCTTATTTTCTTGTCACTCTTGCTTTAATAGAGAAGTTTTAATTATAAGGATGCAATAAAGAAATAGGCATGTGATTTTCATTATCTTCCTCTTCTTCTACTATTTATTAATCTTCCTACTTTATTAATGAGAATTCATTAATATTTATTTAATTAAACATTTGAGAAACTCTGTTCTAAAAATCGAATTCTTTTCTATTTGACATTTTTTATTATTGTTTAATATAAAAAGCGCTTTATATTTTTAAATAATCAAGATATTATTTATTGTTAATTTATCTTATAATCAATACTAATTATGCTATTTTAAAAGCTTATTTTTAAATATACCCCAAGCATTAAATTTATTGGCAAAAGATCATTAATTAAACATCAAGAAAAAAGTTGTTCATGTATTTATTCTAAAATATATTTTAGAAAAAACAGTTATTAACAATGTTGATAATAATTTAAATCTAAACATGAGCAATGGATCAGCAAAATATAGTATAGGGTTAAGAATAAAGTTTGAATAAAGTGAAATAAACTGCATTAATATGGGAGGATTTAATGAAAAAACTATAGATTATAAAACGATCGCATTAAAAAAGTGAACATATATTAAATATATAAAATTAAAAAATCAGTTTATTATGGCCATTCCTTTAGAAATAGGTCTCATGTCCTTACCACATGTCAAACTTAATTTATCACCTTTACTTTTTTCTTATTATTCAACCTTTGATATAATAATTATTGTAATCAAAATAATAAAGATAATAATGATAAAAGTAATATTTATGTTAATTTTAATAATGATAATAATAAAAATATTAATAATGAGTAATACTTCATTTGACCTTTATTCTAGTTAGGAAGCTGAATAGTTATCAAGAGGTTTAAGAGGAAATTCCTCTTAATTCTTAAAAAGAGCTCTTAACTCAAAATAATATTTAGCATATAGTTGACTTTTAACTGTGACATTATATTGTAATAGTTCTAGGAACTTTTATTCTAACTTGTTGATTTCATCAGTCACAAAAAAAGGATATATAAAAGAAAAGTCTGCATTGTTGAAATACTTATCATCCCAAACTTTCTAACTCACCAATAGTGAGCATAGAATCACTGGTCTCCAGTTAGTAGGATGCAATGGCATTTAAGTAAAGGCCATCAGTCTATATTATATATTAACATTAATTATGATATAAAGTTATATTATGATAATATCATAATATGATAATATGATAATATAATTATTTGATGTTATACCTATTGATATAGACTAAGTTAATGATACAACATTCAACACTGAATTGTGCACAATCATATAAAGCCTTCATAAACTCATAAATATTTTCTTAGGAAGGAGTTTCTCTCAGCATGGCTCTTCTTTCTTCATCGAATTCTTCGGGCTTTTCATTAATATATTTCTCCTCGCAGAAGAAAAATAGATCACTTTCAGGATCTATTTCTTCTTTTGATTAAATATCATCTAGAATTTAACTATGCAAAATTGTTGCTACAGCTTAGAATATAGATTTTACATTTGGAGCTGATAATGTACTACTTATATACATGCTTGATGTTGTATTTGATTTTCTATCGATTTTGTTCATTTATTTTTACGAATTTTTTATTAATTTATTTTATATTTATATCTTTTAATCATATATAACTATTTCTTCAATTGAATTTAAATATAATCTTTTTTTGTTATAAATATATTTGATTCTCTTATCAATTATTATTATTAATTTAAATTTACTAATTATATTACATACTATCATTTAAATTCAAATTTAAAAAATTATTAATATAAAAATATTGTATCAGTTATGAAATTATCCACATTGAATTCAGGTGGTTGATCCAATTGTATCATCATACAATATTATATAAATAATTATTATATTCAAATGAGAATATTATTATTAATTCTCAATAATAATAGCTAGATTAATATATGGTATTTAATTAAATTACATATATTTCATTTATATTTAATATAATCATTAACGATGATATAGTAATAGCAATGGTCTTTTAAAGATCTGAATTAAAATCAAAAAAATAATTCTACTAATATAAATATAAATAGCGCCGGAAATAACAATAATAATATTCTGAATAATTATGTTAGTAATAAAAATTCAAATATTTAAATAAATAATTTAAATTCTAATCTTAAACAATCTAATTTAAATTAAAATATAAAATTAAAAGATAATAGAATATGTGAATAACATAAATATCCAGTAGGTAGTTATTATTGTATTGACTGTAATTCTGATGAGATTTGCTTATAATGCATTGTGAGTGGTTCCCATTAAAAACATCAAGTAAATTAAGTTGAAGAAAGTTATATAATTTTATAAGAAAAACTTAATAAATAATTGAATATTTTTAATAACTAAAAAAAGGATTTTTAGTAAAAATAAATAGATTTGGACAATATAGTTGATAACTAAAAAGTATTTTTTGACTCTTAAACAAAAAAATACACTAAAGTATTTTAAAAGTTGAAAAAGAAATTGGATGAAAAAGAAAATTAAATGGTTTAAGATTTGAAAACAATTTATGATAATAGTTATGAAAATATAGTGAGATTAAAATGGCAAATAGATTAATAAATAATAGAATAAAATAAAAAAATAGATAATATTGAGAATTTAAAAATAATTTAAGATTAAAAAGAGTTTATTAGAGAATTCAAAGAGTTTAAATAAAATAACTAAAAGAGAAACACTCTTACAATTTATATAAATGAAGATATCAACAATTTTGATTAGAATTTTAATTTTTAATTGTTGAATTTGAGAGAAGTGATGGACTCAATTGAAAGTTTAATAATAATGAATAACAACAATATGAGTTTGTTAAAGCAACAAGCAGTTGATAATACTAATACTTTAAATAATCAATAGTAATCAGTAACTCCTAATAAACAGAATAATTAGACATTTTCAAGTATTTAACTGGATGATCAACCCAAAATAATAAAATAATCAATATCTAATTAGTAAATATATTACAACAACAATATTATAAATAATAGTTCAAAAAAGATTAACACTTAAGTGAATTATTCCCAAACTCATAAAAAACTATCAACTTTGTCTAACTCTAATATCAGATAAGACTATTATCACGAGAATCTCTAAAAGTTGATGAAAAATATAGAACAACAGAAAATGCTAAGATAATAATCTACTAAAGAATTAGTTTAACATCTTCATAATATTAACGCTTTCACTAATAATAATAATCTCTTTAATGTCGATTCCAATAAAGCTATCAATCGTAAAGCTAATGCAAATTTCACATAAATTTAGACTTAGCTTAATATTGTATTCAGCAACAATAATCCTATTGAGAATCTCTATAATGATTAATCAATCAATAATAATACCAATAATGATTTAATTAATAAGACTGAAGTTGTTATGAATAACAAAAAAAAATAAAATTAATCTTAAACCAGTTTGCATGATTTCAAAAAAGTTCTTGATTAATCATAAAAATCTACTTTTTTCAAAAAATAATTGTAAAAATATAAAACTAATAGAAAGCAATTTTCAGTTGTTTGATTTTATATAATAAAATTTAAATAATAACAATTCTTAAAATAATATTTCGAATTATATTTTCAAATAAAAAAAATTTTAATTGTTATTGTTATAAAAAGGCAAAAACAAACTATAATTATAAAAATTAATTTTTAAGTTTTTAATTTTAAAATTCAAATTTTATAAAATTTAAAAAAAAATAACATTATTATGTTGTAGATATCTTATAATAATATTCTTATAATTATTTATATATTAATTTATTGTTGTTAGCCTTAGCTATGATTTAAAGCAAAAAGAATTTTAATGATTGGGGAGCTTGGACTATTGTTCACGAAAAGTGTTATTCTAGTAGATAATCAAAATGATAAAATTATCTCTTAGAAAAACACTTGATAATTAATTTAATCAAATAAATAGATAGAAAAATATATTTATATTATAAATAATCAGTTACTTATCAAATTACAAAATAAAAGCACCAAAATATTTATTATTTCCTAATTAAACTCATTATCATCATATTTTTAAATTAAAA
>Ga0315908_10000697_pt1 | contig 26384 bp, 10 predicted proteins | sample LakEriMetagenome_12_FD_203520 | JGI IMG/M metagenome (GOLD analysis project Ga0315908, IMG submission 203520) | Freshwater fungal communities from buoy surface, Lake Erie, Ohio, United States - Buoy 4 MA124 | ecosystem: Environmental > Aquatic > Freshwater > Lake > Lake biofilm | place: USA...
CATCATTTAATCAATTAAAAGATAATTGATATTATTTTTAATGCTCTCAACAAATTTTTTAATCTTATATTGAATTTACTTTTAAACTTGATACTCCTTTTCAATATTTTAATATACTGATATTTGGTTTTATAATAGACTGAGTTAATCCATATGAGTTTATTGAATATTTAACATTTATTACTTGTTTTCATCTATTTCTTCAGCTCTTTAAATAAGACTTTCTTCAAGTTATTCTGTTTTTTACTTATATTCCTATATCTGATAATTCATTTCCTGGTTTAGTTTTAATTATTGTAATAAATTATATTTTATTTTCTTTTTTTATTCTTTTATTTCTTTTAGTTAAATTAATTATTATTCTGAAATTACTGAAATATTTTTATTCTCTTATTATAATAAATTATATTCCACATTATCTTATGAATCTTTGTAATTTATCTAATAAGAAGACAGATTTCCAAATTCTTTGAAATCAGAGAAACTGCTATCCATAACGGATGATTAGTTGAGAATTATACTAAATTATTAGATTTCTTTCTATTAATTTTCAATGACTGCGTCTTTTTACTGTAATTCTTTTTAGTAAGTAACTACCATTTCCATCAACTCTTTAAGAGTATATTGGACATTTTGGACCAGTTTATTTTTAATTGTCTTGGCCTATATAATTGATATTTTTAATAATATTTAATTTATAGAATTATAATTAATATAGTAATAATACCCTTTGACCGAACCTAAGAGTATTAAGTGACTCTTTATCATTATAACTACACATGGACAAAGCAATTATAATAGAAGTACTTGAACTTCCTCCTAATGATTCCTATAGAATCCTAGTAAGTTTACTGTCCCTATAAGGAATATGTGCTTACTTATTGGTAGTGAGTGCATTAATAACATTTCCCAAAGCAGAAAGACTTTTATTGATATTTTTAGCCTCTTCCAACTATTATCCCTAAACATTAGTTTTACTAATCTTCTCACTACCAGCCAAATCTACAAAATATAATTTACTATACTTCTATTTTCCGTTATGCCTCTAAAAAATATTTAATACAAACATACTATGACTTCTCGAACTCTTCTCATTCATTCTTGTACTAGCCACACTTCTATTATTATTGCCTTAAATTATTATACTCTACATTTCATTCATATTTTTCACATACACTTCTGTTAAATCTGCTACATGAATTCCCTTTATTTTGTCTTCTTTTATTTAAAGGTTGTTTTTACAATTGTTTAGTAAGTCTTAGATTTTCTCATTATAGATTTCCAAAAATGAGCATTATATTTTGAATTCTATTATTGTAGATTCATTAATTCTTTCAAAAATATAACTCATCATTCTTGGTATTATTCCTTTGTTTTCTTCATTATTTAGAGTTAATCCTTCCATTGTGTAGGTTTTTCCTGATGATGTTTATCCATAAGCGAATATAGTTCCATTATATCCTTCTATTACTTTATCTATAATAGGTTATGCTACTTTTTCAAATACTGTTTTTTAACTTGTATAGCTATCAAAAACATTATCGAATGCAAAGTCATAATATTCGTTTTCGACTTTTATTTATAATTAATTATCTTTTATTGTTATGCATTCTTATCCTCCATATTCTTATTCTAGTTTGTTTAATGGTCTAATTCTTGCACTTACTATTATGTTTTATTATTATTATTATTGTTATTTCATTATTCTAATTATATCGATTTTTTATAAGTATCAAATATTGCGTTCCCTATTTTTATATTTTCCTTTATTTATTATTTTGTAACTATTTTATGTATAAATATTATAATGATTAGTTTATAATGTGAAAAATCATTCTGTAAATTTCTTATCAAAAAAAAGTTTATTTTCATTGAATTAATCATCTTTTTTAAAAATACTTATTCTTTAGATTAGATTTTAGTTTAATTATCTTAATTCATTATTATCATTAAAATATTCCTCCTCTTTTTATTAAAGAAGCTCAATTTGCTTTTGTATTTCTTTAATTTGAATTTTGCTTTCTAAAAATAATTTATATCATAAAATTACCTAAAATTTCATTAGTGAATTTTTAATAAGCAGGATTTTTTTTAAAAAGTACTCCTAATTATAAATCCTTGACTCCTTCTCCTTAAACAGTGCTTCCTGATTAATTAAGAATGTAATTTAAATTCTGCTTATATTTCTCTTCAATCTTCTTATTTTATTTCAATTTGATGTAAAGATCTCTTAGTTTGTAGCAAATGTAAATTAAAATTATTGAGGCCACAATAATAATGGAACAGTATAGAAATATTTTCTTTTTATTTGTACAAATGAAGTCACAAGGAGTGTTTGGTACTTCTTTTTTTGAATTCGGATAATAAATTACAGTATAGTTTCCAGATTGGTTAACAGCAGGAAGTTTAAAATAAAGATTTTAAAGGTTATCTTATTCATCCACTTGCAAATTAGACGAAACATTCTTTATAAATTTATCTTTATCATCATACTTACCCAAAACGTAATCGCTACTTTGGTTTGTGTTTTTTATGTAATCATATGACTATTTTATTATAAATTATATTTATTATTTTTATATTGAATATTTTTAAAATAATAAAATTATAAATTTATTATTAATAATATATAATTACGATTTTAAGTAAAATTAATCTGTCTTAAGCAGAATTATCTGGTACTTCAATCCTAATGGAAGGAGATCTGACTGCTTGGTATTTATGCATTTAGAATTAAACAGCTGGAAAATGAACAACAATGTCTTTAAACTAATGATCTTCAAATTAGACTTTATAATTTTATAAATCAGAATCAACTGATTCTCCAATAAAAATAGTGTAAGGCTATAAAACATTATTATTCTTGGTATCATTATTGTTAATATGAATGATTGTAATTTATGCAAAATTTTAAATGCTCTATTTATCATGGATACTAATCACTCGTTTCTCTACAGGATTAATTGTTAGAGTGAAAAAATCAAACTTTATATCTCTATAATAATTAGGCTAACTAAATGGATTATCAATACAGCCCATGCTTGAATTACGGTAAGGTCGGCTTAAAGGACATTATTCATATCCAGCACATTCATACCAATTTTAAGCACAACTACCTATATTTAAATGATATTTTTATTTTGATGTATTTTTATTTTATTATATTTTCATTCTATTTATAAATGTTTTTTATATTTTATTTTTTACAATTTATTATATATATTCTATGAATTACCTCCTGGACAATGAAGAGGTTTATCAATAGGACATCCATTGAAAGGAATACAATTTTACCTACAAATACCATCTTCACATTATTTCAACCCGTTGGGACATTAAATAAATGCATTATTCTGAATGCAAACTGCTTAATTTTAGACACAAGTTCCATCTGAACATAAATAAGGATAGGATTAATTAACACATCCTTAAGCGAAGATACAATATTACAAGTTATTTCTAGCATTTCCATCAGCACAAATATAATTATACTAATTGTTCTATATTTCTTATAAGATTCTCATTTGATTCAACCTCCTAAAGGTATTCTAAGCAGGAGTTAAAGATGAATAGGTGGAATTAATCTGACTAATAATCAACTATTGACTTAAATCACATTAATTTCTTTGACTGACACACTTTCCAGTCTGACATTAATATGGTTTTTGAATAGGACACTTAGTTAGTCTGTCTGTATTACATTCCAATTAGGTTCCTACACAGATTCCGTCTGCACACATAATAGGATAATTGATAGGACATGTGACTTAACATAATGATATATTAGCCACACACATTTTGTTAGGACATCTAAAAGGAGCATCAAGAGAGCATTAATCATCTATTTAGCATAATGTAATTGATGGTTGACATGAACCATCTGCACATTTATATGGACGATATTAAGGGCATTGATGAATTGGTTTGCATCCTATATTATCATCTATGAACAAAGATTTTGCACATGATCCATCTGTGCATTTTATTAACTTTTCCACTGGACAACCGTTTAATACTGTACAGTCTTTGAAATTTGATTAGCAGCTGCCATCAGGACACAAATATTTGCATTATGATTAAATATTATCATTTGATAATTAAGGTTTAAATTCTTAAAGAATTCTCATACCATTTTATACTTTATTTGAAAAAGTATTTTAAATTTATTGAGTTTGTGATGAAGTAATACATTAGGATTAGGATTAAACACATTATCCATTAGAACATTTGATTCTCTAACTATTGAAGCATCCATTAGGCAACATACAATTACTCTGATTATAGGCACAAGTTCCATCATTACATGTGTAATTTTTATAAAATGGACAGGAATAAGAATTTTAAGGACAGAACCTTTTAAGAATCTAACATTGTCCATTCTGACATCTACTATACCATTTCTTACATGGCCTTATTGCAGGACACATGATCTAACTAACAACACATCTTCCATCAGCACATTCAAATTTAGCCTCACTATTATTTAAACATTACGAATTGCTGTTAATTTGCACTATTCCTCTACATCTACTGTAAGTAGTTACACATTATCCATTTGGACATTTGATTGGATATTTTATATCGCATTTAGAGATATCACATGATGTAGTGTTAGGATTGATGCATTAACCGTTCAAACATCGTAAAGGAGTCTAAATCGGACATCCTTGTTCATTTGGACAATCTTCTTCCAATAATCTGCAGCTACCATCTATACATATTTTTTCATTCTTGTTGCATTTATACTTTGGTTCTACACACAGTTCTTTTTATGATACACATTGTCCTGTGAATTCACATCGGAATGGTTTGTCGAATTAACAGCCATTCTCTTTATCACAGAATTTCAAATCTTATACACATAATCCATTAGCACACTTATTAGGATTTGCAAGAGGACATTTATCCTCTGGACATAATGATTAATCTGATCTGCAAGTGTTATCTAAGCACAATACAAAGTTAATAGGACAATATGATTCTTAATCCTCTTCATTTTAATTATCGAGAGCACATTCACTAATTTAGTCTACACAATTTAAGTCTGGACATCTGATTTAGGTGTCTTTTTCACATTTCTTAAAGTTTAATTCTTTACATAAATCTCTATTAGAGACACAAGTACCATCTGGACATTGAATAGGATTTTGTTTATCATCACATACAATTACAGGAGAACAATCTCTGAAATCTTTCTTACAAGTTTAGTCCCAACACTTATAAGGATACTGAGGAGGACAAGTTATTCCTATGACACAACTCATATTCAACTCCTAACATGCTCCACTAGGACACATCTTCAATTGAGAGGAGCAGGAAGTGTTATAGGCGCAGTCTAATATTGAGGATCTACAATTTCCATCACTACATCTGATTTTAAGATTATCAGGACAGATAATTTAAGTAGGGCAATTCATAGATTGAGTAACACAAGTACCATCAGGACATCTCACAGGTCTTTTATCATCACAGATAGTAATCGTTGAATTATCATTATCCACCTTCCTGCACTTATCTAAACTGGCTTAACAACTATTATCCCAACACTTAATTTCCCCTGTAGGACAACTTATTGTTGAAGGACATTACATTATCGTTAATGCCCAACTACCATCAGGACATAAAATCTTACCCTTTTATTTATTAATCTTTTCAATTATTTTAAGACAATGATACTTGGCCTTTACACATTGGTTGTCACTGCACTTGATTGGGAATAATTTAGGACATGTGATTTAAGATGAACATTCTTAGGGACCTATTTAGCATTCCCCATTATTGCATCTATAAGGTACGTAGGAAGGACAAGGTTAATTAGTTTCAAATTCAGAACATTCTGATACATTCTTTACACATAATGCTGATGGACATTTTACAGGATATTCAACAGGACATGAGTAAGAGGTTGGGCATTTAAATTAGTTTGATACGCAAGTACCATCCCAACATTTAAACTAGTCATTTAAACATGAACTCTATACACAACTATTTAAATCAGTTGAGTTTACACAAGTTTAGTCACTGCACCTTATTTTATTGTCTTTACAAGTTAGTTCATTTCCACAATGATAATAGTCTTTCATTTCGTTTCCATCACTGCATACTTATACTATTGAGTTATTTGATTAATGGAACTTGTAATTCATATTTGTACAATTTAAGTTACAGATACCATTTCCACACATCGCTTAGTTAATAGGACACACAATTGGAGTTGAACACATGTCAGGAGAATCCACACAACTTTAATCTCTACATTAATATTGATTAAATTTGCATTATGTTCTTGGAGCCAAGCAATTCCATTCACTACCAACACAATTTCCGCTTGGACACACTACTTAGCTAGAGTTTGAACAAGTAATAGGAGTAAAGAGTTAGATATAAGATTAATTGTTACATTGATTGTTTCTATCTATACATTAAAAATAAGGACACATTTTATAGCCTGGTGGACATACTAATTATGAGGGACATTATTCTTTTGATAACCTACATCTACCATCAGGGCATCTATAATTGTTGCAAGGAATGTTGAATTAAGTCACACAAAATCTATCTAGATCAGACTAACTCATGCAGATTTTAGTAATATTGCATTTTATTTGATCAGCAGGACAGTCACAATCCATTTAACTTCTCACACACGAAAAATTTCCATTGACTTTACAATAATATGTTCTAAATTCACACATAGTCTGATTAATATAATCATAATTTGTTGTCTTGAATTAAAACTTATTTTAATGTAAAATACAACTAGCATAATTATTTACACATATTCTGGAGCCAGCACATTAATAGGGTTTATCCTTAGGACAGATCATGAACTAAGTATGATGATGAGAATATTTAATTATTTTAAAGTGATTGTCATTAAGTTTGATATCAAAGATATAATTTCCTGACCAAGCAAGAGTATAAGTGATGGTATAGATTCCTTAGTTCCAATACTTGACTCTATTGACTACATGATCGTAATAGACTTGTTCGAGATTATTTCCTTTGATTTAACAAGTAAATCTAACTCCCTCCTATTCTTAAGTGATGATGTTATTGAATTAATCTCTGGTCTAAATTTACATATTAGTTTCTACTCCAATGTAAGACAAATTCATGTATAAAACATCTGGATATTTATTAGATACTTTGCCTGCGACCATCATAATACTTTTTGGTAATTAAGTTTTTTCTAAGTACTTCACATCCATCTATTCCTTTCCTATTTCTAATATTATTTTTTCTAACTTCCCAATTCTTCTGATATACTTATTTATTTCTATGCCTTATTCCAAATCTATTCTCTTTTGTTAATTAATTATCTAATTGTTCTATTCTACATTTAGTTTTATACTCATATTATATTAACCACTTACCTCATTATCAAACTTATCATTCAAAATTACTTTAAATCTAATACTATTTTCCACTGATAATTTCACTTCTTCCATTTCTTTATTATTATTTTTATTTATTAATAACTCAATGTAAGTATTATTGAAACTGTATTTTCCGCTATTAAAGTATAAATTCTTCTATATTTTTTGAGGTTTATTGCTGAATTGTTTATCTTTCTTGAGTTTAAAGAATAAAAAAATATTATAATCTCCTTTCTTCTGAATAGTATCTTTAGGAATATTAACTTAATAAAAAACAGTGCAGTTGATGCTAGAATTATCTTTTTTGATTAGAGTAGTGAAAGAATAATATTTAGTTTTAAGAATAGAATATTAGGTAAAAATCAGTTTGTTATTATTAGTGACTGCTTATAACTCATAAGGTCCTTACACTTAAACATTTATATCATAATCATTTATGTCGTAACAATAATTATCATTATCTTTAAGATGGATATTGAAACTATAATCCTCATCAACATTAGCTTTAGTAAGGTTAGTGAATTTCGTGTTTTCGAAACTAATTTATTATAAAATATTTGTGGTTATTACATCATCAATTAATTTTAAATATGTTTTTAGTTATGTATCATAATATTAGACAATCAACTGCAATTAATCTTAATAATCGATAAAAACAGGTTGAATGATAGCTTAATACTATTAATATTTAGGATTATAATTGAATTTACCGACTATTCCATTTCCTTTAACTACTTCAATAAACAATCTTTCAGAGTATTAAGGATTAGTGATGATATTGAGCTCATCAAAAATCTAAATAGAAATAAAGGCAGATGACTTACTTATCATGTTTTAAGGCAAAGCAGTAACTAACCTAGTTTTAGGTTTGTAGATATTTTGTGAGAAATGATAAACAGTTACAGAATCAATAAAAGTAGAATTGATATAGACATTTAAAGTGGAATTTCTTTTGTAATTACAATTGTTAAGTTAAGTGACTAGAATGATGAACTAATTGTAAATATCTATTGTGAAAATATTAAAAGAGTAAGAAATGGTGAAATTGTTGAGATTAACTAGATTAATAGATTAGATGTTGAAGAATTGGTTGTATATTTTAGTGTCATTGGTTCTTAAGGTAAGTGAAAATTGAGCAGAATCATTACATTTCTATAGCAATATCTCTTTAGGCTCCACTGTAGTTATTGTATAATTTAAATCACCATTGGAATGGTCACTGGGAATATTACCATTAATGTCTAGATTTATGAAATGAGTTTAGTCTTTATATTATAGACTAATTATATAGTCTTTAGCAGCTATTAGTCTACTAAACCTTTTTTCATCTTCTTTATCAATTAAACTTAACATTTAATCATTAAATTCTTCCCCTCCATCTACTATCTTGTTTACTAATTTAAATGGTTTAGTTATGTTGTTTCCATCTATTCTTATCTCAATTAAACTATTTACTGAATCATTGTTATAAACTCTGTTTTTAAATCTGTCAAAATAGTTCAAGTATAATTTTATATTCTCTGTTTGTTCTTCTATTATGTATCTTCTAATGTCTTTATTTGAAGATATTTCTTTGTCTATTAGAGTTTAATTTAATAAAATATCAGCAGGAATTATCTAAATATTGCAATTATTTTGGCATATCTTTATTTCGTTATTATTTACTTTCACTGTTATCTTCACATTTCCAACTTTAGTATATTATTGCTTTTCTGATATTTGAACGTTAGATTAAGATTTTTATTTACTAAAATAAGTTATGTTGCTGCTATTATCTATTTATTATTATTGATGAGTAATACTATCATATTTTTCTAATATTATTTGTAATTCATTGCCTGCTACTAAAGTATGAACGACATTAAATTTAACTTTGTAATAATATCTATTATTAATTGGATCTGGATTGACTGGATCTTATTTTAATACTTGATAATATGCTTATTAGTTTAATTCATATAAAAAGCTGGTAATTTAATATATAGCTACAGATTAATTAATTACTTGATATTAATATTAATATTCTGATAAATTTTAATTGATAATTGATGAAATTTATTGATTTGTAGTACTGTTTATTTAAAATAAATTAGTATATTAAGTTAGATTAATGTAATTGCGATATTTATCAGTACCATTAATAGTAATAATTTATGTTGAATTTAGATTTAGAAGAGGAATATAGTTTAAGATATTGAGATAATAAAGATCATTAGGAATAATGAGGATATTAACAGAGTATTAGTATTCATCTGCAAAGAAAAGAGGAACCATATAATTTCCCACCAATGTTCCATTTATTGATAAAATGTAGTCAAATCCTACCAAATTACATCCTAAATTTATTATTTAATTTTTATCATCTCGAAGGTAAAGATTCATACATAAAGATTAATTACTCTACTTCACATTCTATTTAAATATATTTATCTTTATTTGATCTCCATTTCCAGCTATCATTATTTTATTATTTTCACCCTTTATCTAATCATCATATTCAATTTTTCCTTCTGTATTGTTATTTTTTTTATCTTAAGGGCAATTGTTATTTAAGATATCTCCAAAATTTATAAAGTAATTGTGTTTTAACTCATTGAATTTAACTTGTAAATCATAATCCACTTATTTTTGAGTTAAGTTTTAATATTTGATAATATTCTCTTTGTTTTTTAAATTAAACATCAGTTTTCCATCTACTTCAATAATATTGTCAAACTTAATCATTTCATTTTCAAAAAATAACATTGTTAAACTTGCATTTATGTTTTCAATTTCATCTAACTAATTATTATATTTGTCTACTGGATTTAAGAATAAAATCAAGTTCTTATATTTATTGTATATGAATAACGATTGTTATTCAATCAATGTATAATATTAATTAAATTCAAATTATATTTTCTATAAAGAACTTTTGGTGTCTATAGCATTTGGAATTACTTTGACAAAAGCTTTATTAATATTTACTTGTTCAACATTCACCCATACTTTTTCTATTCCTTTTTTAATTAATTACATGCTGATTATTTTATTGTTCACATCATATTTATTATTATTACTTGATTATACTTTTAAAGATTATTCATCGTAATTTTATATCTTATTTCCATACTTATCTTTTAGTTTTAAAATGTATTCTACACTTTCTCCAGCTATTATTTTATTTTTATTTACTGTTAATTTACTTTATTTTTAGTTTATTTTACCAACTTGCATTTCCAATAATATTCTAAATTTATCATTTATAATTAAAAAGTATTTACCTGATTTTTTTATTTTCAAAATTATTTTGATTAATCCCTTTTTATTAAAATATTAAAATTTAAAATTCGATTTACTTAATTATTTATTTTTTTAATCTAGTAATTTATAATTAATTTCTTAGGTATTTAAATCAGTAATATTATTAATAAATTTATCAAAGAATCTAAAATAGATTTAGTTATTTTTATAATTATCAACATTGAAAATGTTAGTGAAATTAATGTTTTTAATTTAAGATTTAGAATTAGATTGATAAATATATTAAGCCTTGTTATTTACAATAGTAAAGTTATAATCAAAAGTGGCATCATCAATAATTACTTAAAAGTTATATATCTTTTTTGGGATGATTGCATAAAATTAAACAAGAATTGAATAAGGAGATAAGAGTATATAATTGTAATAACAATTAAACTCCTCTTTGTTTATTTTAATATTAATATTTTTCTATAAGGCATTTATATATTAGTTATTTTCATTCTTTAATATTATTATAGATTCCACCATTTGTCCTGCTTTGTATATATTTTTAGAAGTATATTTATTTATTCTATTTTCAAATTACTCTTTATATTATAAACCATTATTTATTATATAACTATATTCATAACTTATATTATTATCTTCAATTAATTGTTATTCTTATTATTAAACTATTAATACATTGTAATTGTAAGTTTTATCTTCATAATTAATTACTAAAGTGGCGTTTGTGTTTCCATAGATTTTTAATAATTTGATGTATTATTATATTTTATTTTTACAAATTGAAAATTAATTAGCTTTTTAGTTGTATTAACAAAGAGCTATTGAATGATTTAAAAAGTTAATAGTGATTTAAACAGTGGAGTTTTATTGATTGTAATCTAATTAATTATGATATTAATCTTGGAACTAAACAAGAAGATCAGGGAACAATTTATTTTAAACTAAACTTATTTAATTATTAATAGTCTAAACATACTGATAAGCTTTAGAAATAGGATTTACAACTCTTTGATTTAGAATTAAGGAGAAGTTTGTATTTTAAGCTTTAACTTAAACATAAGGATTTGGAATAGAAATTAATTATTTATTTATTGAAACTTATAACTTATAATTTCCCTTTCTTTTTACTTAATAGTTATTTTTTATATTTAAAATTAATTACTATTCTTATTCTATTAAAAAGTATTCTATTTAATCGTTTTTTTTCAGGCGATAATTATTGTTATATTTATCTTTTAATATTGTTTGTATTTATAGTTAATCGCCTGCTATTAATAAGTTTTTATTTATCACCACAATACTTTTATATTTTTCTATATTTTATTATTATTCTTCTATTTCAAATTAATAATTTTATTTTAGATAAAGACTTTTAATAGAGAAATTTCCTACTTTTTTGCATTTATACTTTAATGAGTTGGTATATTTATTGAAATTCTAATAAATTTCATAATCGTTTATTGTGATGTCTTCATAATTAATATCATCAACACTATTTCCATATTAATCATAAGCTTAGACTGAGGCATTTATTAATTAATTTACTTTACAATTTTTAATATTGGAAAATTCAATATATTCTTGTTAATTCGATTAAATATTTAATTCTATTTATTTAATATCTTAGTAAGTATCATTTTCATCTAAATATTAAACTGTATAATTATATAATCCAATTTTTTAATGTTTTAATATTATTATATATTATCCGAAATACTTTCCTTTAATATATTAGATAATCTATTTTTCATCATTTTTATCATTATTTAAATCGTTTATTTTAATTCTAACTTATGTTTTATTCGAAATTAATTATTTGCTTTCTTAAATTTCTTTTACTAAAATTCCTTATTGATCTCGTAATTCTACTAATATTTTTATACTTTCTCCTGCTTGGTAAATTTCTTTTTATTTCATTACAACAATATTTGATTTATCAATTTTTTTGTTAGAATACATGACAGAAAATTTATTTATACAGCCTAAAAATACTATATTATTAATATTTAGAGTATTAGTTATTGAATCATTATAATTATTATACTAAATTATTAAATTTGATGAAGTATAATTAAATTCATTAATTTTATTGAGAACAAATTAATTGTCTTATTATTTTAATTGAAATTTTTAATCATTTATTAATAAAGTCATTTTAACATTATGTAATTATATTTTATTATTTTATTTATCTTTTATTTTTATTTCAACTACTAAATTATTTTTTTTATTATTTATAAAAATAATTTTTTTATTACTATATCTTTATTTATTTATTATTATTATACTATTATCTTTATCCATAATATTATCTGAAATTACTTCTATCTACTAACAATTTAAACAATTCTATAATCTATTTTAATTTTCATAAATTTTGATGTAGTACTTTCCTGCTTTTTAAATCCTAATACTTATTGAATTATTTATTTAACTAATAATTTTGAATTATTATAGTTTATCATTTTATAAATTTCTTACTTGTATATGATAACTTTAATTAGGTTTTTCTTGAAATATATCAATATTTTAATTAATATTAACTTTATTATTTTAAACTAAATATTTGTTGATTTATTTTTAGATAACTTTAATTTTAAAATCTTATCCTAATTATGGATTTAATCTTGATTCAAAAAATAATGAGTCTTTAATTATTAATTAGGCAGTATAAATGTTAAAATAAGTTTGGTAAAATGTCAAATATGAATTATTATTATATATTAAAGTAATTTATTTAAATTCTTAGAAATAATTTGTGTAAGTATTATTATCTTAATTAAATAATTAAAGTTAAATATCGATAGGAGTATTTTCTTCATATTTATCAGTAAAACTTTTTAAATAATAATGACTAAAATCTGAATTTTAAACATAAACTTTGAATTAAACACTTTCTTCAAGTAATTTAAAGTTAATTAAATGATAACCATTTTCTTTGAAAAATATTTTGAATTGATATTATCCTGGTAAAAGAGAATTACTTGTAAAATTTATTAAAGGAATATCAGAAGTTAAATTATATAAATCAGTTTAAAAAAATGATTATTATTCATATTCATTCAAAAGTTAAAATATAAAAAAGGTTTATTAATTTTGGAGTATTTTTTAAGGTTTTTACAATATAGTTCTTTTAATATCGTATCTTGTATCAGGCTTATTATTTAATAATAATAATTTTTTATTAATTGTTATATTCTAATTAATTATTATTTAAATTTAGTAAATATTACTAACTAAATCTATTTGGTTTTATTAACATTAATAAACATATATACTTATTTTTAATAATTTTGTGCATAATTATTAACTAGAATTATTAATATAGACTTAAATATTTTTGATATTGGTAACTTCTTTTTAATTATTATAATTGTCTCTTAATTAGATGTAAAATTAAAGTTTATTAGCATTATTTTTATATTCATAATATTTTATTATTTATCCTGACTTATCAACTAATTGAGTATTCTAAAAATTTATATTTTCTTATGAATTAGATAAAGTGACTTCACAATTTTCACACCTGATTTTCTAACTATTAACTAATAGATAATTTCCAGTAATATTAAGACTGAACTATTTGTTAGTAATATTAAGAATTGTGACATTAGAATCAACATTTATAATTGAGTATTGAATATCAATAGAGTCTTAAATCTTTTTTCCAGAAATATCAATGAAATTATCGTCAATAAAGTAAGGGAGTCCCAATTGAAATACTTGGTCAGTAATCACTTTATTTTTGGAATCAATGATCTTAATAGAACTAAGGTTATAATCTATAGTTAAATTTTAAACACTTATAATATAATCTCCTTTAACACTCAAGCTTTCATCTCTAATTTAATAGATTCCATTTTGTAAATATGAAAAACCAATTATAAATTATGAAGCATCAGTTTAATTGATGAAAATCTCATAATCGATTTATTACAATTCATCTTAATTATTAGATTTAACATGATGAGCATTGGTCTGGATTATTTAGAGAGTATTTTTAATATCTTTAGATTCAATAATGGCTTTTTGTAATTAATTGTCAAAGTAGTTAAGTTATAATTAACAAGAATTATTAAATACAAGTAATTATTTGACTAATAGTAATGCTGGTTTTATGGATTAAATGAGTATTGTTTATTTGGAAATAGTTTATGATTTGTACAAGAAAGTTAATTGTAATAATCCTGATTATTGACATTGAATAATCATCTAATACTAGTACTTAGGTGATTTGGTTGAAGAATTAAAAGTATTGTAAAAGACAGTCCTATCAATAATAATACATTATCTATTAATAGAAATAATGTCAATATCAAATTAATTATCATATTATGCTAAAGGAGTATAATGTTTCTTGCAACCTTTAAACACTTAATAGTTGACTGTAATATTCTGATTAACTAAGTATTTATCCTTATCAAGACTGATCACAGTTTTATTTTGGATCTACCTATTGATCTGCATTTGGATATTAAAAATAGATTAATCCTAATTAACATCATTGGTACTAGCAGTAAATCCTAAATAAAACTAATTAGATTGACTTTGCAATAGCTAATCCAAAATAATGGGTTTATAGACTGCTAACTACAAAACCTGATTAATATAAACTAATAACATCTGATTCTAATAAGTAATTTGTACATGACAATTATTAATATAATTTTACTAGTTTATATTATTGTAATTGATAGGATCATTGTTCCATGCAATAGAATCACTTTCATCTGCTTTATTCACCTTTCCTACAATGAGACTCAAATGCCTATTATTAAAAGTCACTGGATCATTCTTATCTTAACTGAATTTGCTATCAAACTCTAATGCGATACTGTTCTCAATCCCACTATATCCTAATCCTCCTTCATTATCTCCTTAAGCTTTATCAGACATTTGTTAAAAAACTATTGCAAATCCTTCAAATTCAGAGCTTATGTCTAGGTCAAATTCTAGGTTCAGACCGTTAATAAAGTTGCTTTGTTCTTTTATCCAGAAATAATTTGAGTATATTGTTTGGTTTGCTCTTGCTAAATATATTCGAGATATTTCACCAGTTTCTGTATATTCTAAATCCATATTTGATGATATTTTCTCTTTCCATAGTTTTATATTCATTATTTCTTCATTTTTGCAGATTTTCTTTTCATCTCCAAATTGAAATTGTTTACTTGATCTTACAGGTAAAATATCTTTTTTCTAAGAATTTACTATGTTTGTCATTATCCATATTAATATTAAATTTATTTTTAAAAAAAATTCTTTATTCTTTTCCTTCATTTTTTATTTTATTATAAGTTTTTAGAGTATCTTATATTTATTCTTATGAATATTATTCTTATCTTAATAAATTTGTATATATTTAAACAATAATTATTTATTATAAAAATATATAATCAATCACACCATCATCAAATTAAATAATGAATTTATTACTTTATGTTCAATAAATTCTCTTATATCTTAATCACTAATAATTTTCTTATTTAGTATGCAAATATTTATTTTAGATAATAAACCAGAATATCTAAATAAACAATTCATTTTAAATTTTAATAATTTTAATAAATCTTATTTGTATTTATTATTATCTTATTAGTTTCTTTTTTAAACTTCCTTAATATTTTTTATCAAATATTCATTTTCTTAAGTTCTTGTTAATATTTCATAATCTATTTTACCATATTTTTAATCTTGTTCACGTATTATTTTTTTAATTTTTTTATATAAATATAATGAAAATAATAAACAATTTGCCTTATTATTAATAAACTATTTTATTTTTCTTTCAAATTTTATAATACTTTAAACTTCATGACTTCCTTCTATCATGTTACTTTCAAGAAATAATTCTAAAGCTATTTTTGTAATGTTTTCTCTTAAATATTTAACTATTAATTTTATATTATTTAATTAAACTTAATCAGTCTCTTTTACTATTTTTACAACTGTTTCTATTTTTAGATTTTCTACTTATTCTATTTCTAATTCTTTTAATTTTTATAATTTATTAAACATATATTCATTATCTATTTTCAGTTTTTATATTTTTTCTTTTTTCTTTAATAATTTTTCTCCTTTTACTTTTATTTCGTCTTTTAATTTAAATTATTTCTATTGATATTTATCAATTCTTTATTTTTATAATTCTAGATCTTTATGAATAATTCTTTATTTTTCATTAAAATTTGCTCATATATCTGCTAATTCAATTTAATACTAATTTATTAAATTATCTTTAGATTTAATTTCTAATCTAATATTTTCATTTAATATCTAATTTTATTTTATTATTATTTTTAATTACTTTTAATTACTCTAATTCAAATTTATTTAATTCCATTTTTTATAACAATTCATTATATTTTTGAATATAAATCTTGTTATCATCAGAATCCTTAACTTATATGTTTAATTTATCTGTTTGCAATAAACTTTTTGACAGTTAATTTTATAAATTTTAAATATAAAGTTCTTTAATATCTAATTAAAGTTTTAAATTAGTATTTTCAACCTGAATTGATTATAATTAATTAAGAGAATACGACATAAATTTTAAAATAAATCAAAAACTAATTTAAAATAAATCAAAATATTAGTAATAATAAATAATATAAATAATAATATAAATTAAATAAACATAAACATAAAAAAACATCCCAGGTGGGACTTGAACCCACAACCCCCAGATTAGAAGTCTGATGCGCTTCTATTGCGCCACTGAGACTATTAATTATCAAAAAAATAATAATTAAGAAAAACTAAAATCTAATTACTTTTTATTAAAAAATAAATTATAATTCAAAAGAATATGATAAAATTTAATTTTATTCATTATAAATAAATTCAATTTTGTAATTTAACTTATTAATCATATTAATTTATTTTTTAAATATGTATAATGAAAATTAAATTATTTAATTCTTTTAAAAATATAATTTAAATATTGAAATATTATTTAATTAGACTATTAGAATTTTTTTATTTTAATTTAACAATATTGTAAAATAAAAAATTTTAGTTAAAATGATAAAATATAAAAATATAAAAAAAACAAAATATTAATATAAACTAATAAAAAAAATTATAAAATATAACTATAGATAAATATAAATAGAATGAGTATCTTAATCTAAAAAGAATCAATGATTATAATAAATTAAAAAAGATAAAAATATGAAGAATTAATAATTACTTTTATTAGTAGGAGTATTAATAACTCTAAGCCTGTCAAGCTCAGAAAGGAACAAAGTGAAATAAAGATCTCACAATAAAAACAAAGTTCACAAATCTCATTTAAAATCCGAAGAAGATCCAGCTCCAGCTCCAGCCTCATCCCCAGCTGTAGATAACGTGCTTTCAAAGGCCAAAACTGGTTTATACCCTCTTTACCCAGAAACATTAACAGTAGCTTAAGACAAATCAATTCCAGTGATGTTGATGACTCAAGATGTATAAGGTTAATCAATTTTGAACAGACATGATCTTGATTTTGAAGAGAAATGTAATTTGAAGTAAGGTTATTTAGCTATGGTTATTGACTCCAAGACTGAATAAGGATTATAAGGAAGACAAGTAATCACTGCTAAGCCTGTATTTGTAGTCTTGAATAAGAAGACTCTCACCTTATTTGCCAATGAGAATGTTAAGTCATTAATCTAAAGTTACTAGTTGGTTAATTTAGATTAGAAGAGTTATAAAGTCCAATGGAGTAACTCTTATTGTTTTTAATTGGCCAGTGTTAAGAAAGTCAAAAATTTGAAACCTGATGGAAGTCCAGATATCAAGGACTTTGAAAGAAAGAGCACTGATTTAGCTGATTTTTCAAAGAAATAAGATGTTATATTGACTTTATGTGCTGCTGATGGTGAGGAAAGATCAAGATGGATTAAGGCTATTAATGAATTCCATATGTGTGAAGTTAAACCTGTTACTACTGTAGCAGCAAAGGAATAAAGTTTCATGAGGACTATTTAAGATGAAGATGAAGAAACTGAAGTAGAAAGACATAATGCTGATGATGAATAAATTGAAGCTATTAGCAATTCATTAGATGGAATTGATGATTAGGTTTAAACTCATTTAAGTCAAATCAGGTCATAAAAGAAAGTCTTGGAATAATAGGATTAACAGGTTGATTAAGAAATCGAAAAAGCTGAAGAAGAGAGCAATTGTTTGTAAGAGAATCTATTCAAGGAAATGAGATAAAGTGAACAAAATGTAGAGTTCAACCTTGAAAGTAAGACTACTAAGGACATTATTCCTTTGATCTAATAAGATGATCTTGATTCTACTTATAAGGATAGACTTTATAGAATTTTGTAACATAAGAAGAATTTGGTAAAAGAGAAGTAAAAGACACTTAAGAACCTTAGAGATCAGATGATGACTTAGGTTTAATAGGCTGAGAAAAATTATGATAGCAAGAGTTGTTATGGAGATGATATCTTGTTGAATAAGTAAGCCACTATTAAGGGAGTTTGTCATAACATTTATAAGGACTTTGGAATCCATTTGGTTGTTAAGGATCTTTTGGATTGTCTCAATGAAAACACCTTCTGTCTTAGTTGTTGTAGCAATTTCATTGGAGCTAGTCATTTGGAGAAGAGGTAGACTTGTATTGAAGAGTGTGCTGTTAAGTTGAAGGGAGCTTAGAGAAATTCTGGACTCACTCTTGAAATTAGTGCTAATTAGGCTGTTACTGATAGTGATTTGGCATATGGTCCTGAACCTGCCAAGACTGCTACTCCTCCTGTTACTCCTAAATTATGAATCTGATTTATTCATTTTAATTTATACTTAATCATTGTTAATAACATCATTATCATTATTGTTATTGATATTTTGTATTATTATTATTAAATATTTATTTTTATTAAAATATTTAGTTTTATATTATCATCTAATTTAATAGTTAAATATATTATCGAACTCTTTGTAGTCACTATTGTTAATATCTATGTTGCTAAACTCTATATCACTTATTTTTTACTTAATCGCATATTAACAATTAGCATTCAAATTCATACTTCTATCATAATGAAATTTATATTTTAATTATGTTTATATAAATTAATTTGTTTTATTATTTAAACTCGTTATTTCTTTCATCATTTCTCTGTCTATATTAATTTTATTATTTTTCAAGTCAAGTATATAACTAATTTATTGTTATTTATATTGAAAAATATTAAAAAGAAATTATTTTAAAATTTTATTTCTAAATTATGTTTTTTTAAGATCTTAAAATAGTAAATTATTTTCATTTTATAAGTATTTATGTATGATATTTTTTTCTTATATTTCCTTATTAAATTCTTCAATGATATTTTCCATTTATTAAATCTACATTTATTTTCAATAATCATCTATATTTTATGTTATATCAGATTTAAATTGAAATAAATTATTATCATTATCATTTTCTGTTTATTATTTAGAATTTATTGTTTATTGTTTTGAATTTTATGTTTATTATTTTGAACATATTTCTTTTAATTCCTCTATTTTCTGCTATTATTATTATTAAAAAACATCTTATTTTTTAATAACATTTTGCAAATTATTAATAATTATTAATTTTTCCTTCATTTATTAGTTATTTTAAATTATAAAATTACTAAATTCTTATTTTTAATTATCAAGCGATTAATTTAATTATTTAATTTATTAATTTAGTATTTCAACTTTATTAATTTTTTTTGTAAATTAATTAGACTTATTTAAAGAAGATTCATTTAAAAAATATCTTTCTTAATACATTATTATTTACTATTGTTATTTAGTTATACATTAATAAATCTCTTGAAATATAAGATCAGTCTCTTAATTAAAATTAATGTTAAGTTAATAACAAATTTAACGAATTATATTAGATTTTTCAAAGAAATCAAAATTTGTTAATTAAATAAAATTCTGGATTTTTTATTTATCTTACTAAAAAATTTTTACTATATATCGAATTGAAATATCCTTTATTTGAGTCAATAATATAGTTTCCATTCATTATGCTGAAACAATAAGATCTTATATGTTAATTAATAACATTTTTAATTTTTTATTTTCGATATATTAGTTTAATTGCATTTATTTAATATAGTCTTAATATAATTCATATAAATGTTACTATGTTATTTAAATAAGATTAATTTATAAATTTAAATAATATTTTATGAATAATATCTGTTTTATAGTATTTGCTTTATTATTTGTTAATTCATACCAGACTGAATTTTAATTCCAATTTCCTGTCTAAACATTTGATTTTACTCAATAAACAGAAAAAACTTAGTAAACTCATAAGACACATAAGATATATAGAAAAGTATTAATTAGAAAAATTAAAAAAGCTATTGGTAAAATTCATTGAATTCTTACCTCTAATGATATTGAATATCTTGATTCTATATCATACAAAAATAAAAATCTAAGCTCAATTGAAAAACATTATTAGTAAGAAATAGAAAGATTTAAAAGATATTAATATTTAAGAAAAAAAATGTTTTATTATGAATTCTTATACAAGCATTATTTCTAAAAATACAGACACGAAAAAAAATTGTCTTACTATTTGAAAAAATAAGCTTTAAGTTAAAAAAGGTTAAATTTGTATGAATTAGAAGAATATAATTATTATGAAAATTAAAGAAGTTAATACTTTAACAAATATTTATCAACTTTAATATAAATTAGAAAAAATCAATAAAAATTAATAAACTTAATTAAAAAAGCTAAACTTTATTTAATTCTTAGTAAAAGGTACTAAAAATTATATGAAAAATATTCAAAACAAATTTTCTAATCGAGTTAATACCTATTAAATATCTTTTAATTATCTTTGGATAAATTGAAAGAATCTTAAATCTATCAAATTAGACATGCTCATTACAAAGCTTTATTTAATAAATTTAATAATTTATTATCTTAATGTAAGGAAGTTCTAATTAATAATAACGATTGATAAAATTTTTATTATTATATTATTATTTCAGTAAAAAAATAAAAATAAAAATTAAGTAAAATTAATTACAATAAATATATTTTAAAATTCATTATTATTTTATTTTTTTTTAATTATTTTCTTATTAAATTACTTCTTTATTTTTTAATTCTTTTTTTTCCCTTTAATCATTTAAATTTTTATCCAAAATAAAAATTTATTTAAATATTCTTAAAACAATATATAAACAAGTACTAATAAAAGCTAAAACATAAAAATGAACACCCCTAATATTATAATTATTATTTAAAAATATTTACTGATAAAAAGGAAGTGTGAATCCAAAAAATAAAAATGAAGCTATTGTCAAGGGCAATAATATCATTAAAAAAAAATGAAACTTTTCACTAGTTGGTACTATTTCAATTTCTTCAAAATCCTCATCTAAATTAGATTATAATTATTATTTATTTTGTTGATCAATTTTTTATTTTATTATTTAATCTTTTAATTATGATTGCTATTCTTATTTTTATGTTTATTAATTATTCTATAATTTTGAATTTAAATTTTCCATTTATTTTTAAGATATTTAATATTTAATATAATTAAATTATTTCTTAATTATGTAATTTAATAAAAAAAATTTTAGTTTGTATATTCATAAATTTCTAGACAAATATTATAGACTATTTAAATATGAATAATTAGGATATGTTTCTGCTTTTCTTGCCAAACAAAGACAAGAATATTAAATCTATTTGGAGAAAAATTCAAATAATAATAAATTATTTCCGAACGAAGAAGAAGATTTTTAAATATGTGACAAAATTTATGAGTAATTATATTTAGAATATAAAAAAAATTGTATAGAATGAATGAAATAAAAATATTTATTAAAAATACGCTATCATAAAATATAAACATAAAAATAGTTAATTAAATACTCTAGAAATAGATGAACATTGGGAAATAGCTAAAAGTGATCACCTCTCATAACTTTTTGGTAATTATAAATAAAGAAACTATAGAAATGTTGAACAACCATAAATTAATTATTAAAAATGAAGATTTGGTAATAAATAAACGATATGAAAAGTTATCAGAAATAAAAGACATAATCGATCCTGACAAGTTTCCTATATTTTCTTTAATGTATTAAACAAAAAATAATTAATAAAAGAGATAAGTTATCATTTTATGAACTGGAAAGCATCTGGAATTACAAGCCAGAACTTCTTGAAAAATTGTAATAGAAAATGAAATTCAGTTTATATCTAGAAGATTCTTAATTAGATCATCACGAAGCAGGACAAGGAGTCTTTATTAAAATTACTAACAAACATCAAATTTTACCTCCTGGAACTTTGTTAGGTAATTAATTAAAATATTTTAATAATATACTTAAATATAAATATAATAATAAATATAATGATATAAGTAATAACAGATAAATAATATTAAATAAAAAATATAATAAAGGTATCCTACCAGGAATAGTATATAACCACAAAGAGAACTATGACGTCCTATTCGAAAAAGAGCACGAGTCTACTATCCAGTAAATGGAGTAAAAACCATATTTAAAAACATTTGACGATAAAGTAATCTTATTTGACTGTAAAGTTCCTTATCCTATAAACATATGCAGATCATACAGTGAGATTCTATCGCTAAACTAAAAACGAAAAGATAACAACTAAACTCCTGATATTGACTATATTAATCTAATATCTCCAACTTGGATAAACCCTTACAGTTTAGGCCATTTCATCAACCATCCTCCTCCCAATCAATAACCAAATGTTATTTTTTAACATATCAACATTCCTCATTGTTTCTTTGATAAAGATTATCTTAAGTATTTACCAGTCATTGATTATTCTAATTAGAATAATTGTAAGGAGTATTTCTTTTAGAATTGTTAATGAGTTGTAGGAATATTTAATGTCAAGAGTATTGTTGATGGAGAAGAATTGTATCTTGATTATCTTGATAATCATATGTATAATGATTGTAATCCAATATTGCCAGAGTGGATGGTTGAATGTCCATAATAGCCATAATGGTTTACTAAATATTAGTATGATAGTGATTATAGTATGTTTCTTAAAATTATATAGCATTTGTTTATTACTAAGGATCTTAAGTAGTATAGGGATTATAAATAGAGAACTATTATTTATAATAAGGCTAAAAAAAAATAAGGATTTTTTACATCTAAAATTCTAAATAATCTAAATAAATGACTTTTTTTATTCTTTTTATTATTAACTTTTATTTTGCATATTTTTAATTATATAAATAATTTTTTAATAATAAATTATTAAAAATTTTTTAATAATAAATTATTAAAACTAATAAATTTGGTATTAATTAAAATTATGGATTTCAATATTTAAAACGAATTGACTGATTAATAATTATGCTATAGTTTATTAATGATAGAAAAATTAAAAAATGCAATATCTAAATTATAAAAAAATTAAATAATAATAGTGGTTACATCTGGAGGAACCTAAGTTTAATTAGAAAAAAATACTGTAAGATATATTGAGAATTTTAGTACAGGATAAAGAGGAGCATTATCGGCTGAATAATTTTTATTGCAAAATGATAATTCAATTGTAATTTTCTTATACAGATCTAAATCAAAATAACCATTCATTAACAGAATAGATATTTAATAAATAAGTGATTAATTAATAGAAAATAGCGAAAAATAGTTAGTTTTAGATGATAAATAATTAATTAAAGATATTAATAATTATAAAAATTTAACTAAGGAAGGTAGATTAATTGAATTAGATTTTTAAACTGTAATGTAGTATTTATTTATGCTTTTGATGATAAATAGCTTATTGGATGATTAAAAGTATACTTAAAATAAAAAAATATTTTATTTAGCTTGTGCAGTAAGTGATTATTATATTCCTTAAGAAAATTTAAATAAGCATAAAATATAGTCAAGTGAAACAGATGATTTAATATTAAAATTAAAAAGTGTGCCTAAAATATTAGGAAAAATTAAATAATCAGAAAATAGTAACAAACTTGTTATTTCTTTTAAACTTGAAACTGATGATAATATACTTCATTAAAAAGTTATTCAATCTTTTTTAAAATATAATGTAGATATCATCATCGCAAATATTTTGGAGTCTATTAGAACTCAAGTTATTATTTACTAAAATAATTAATAATATTCTTAATTCAAAATAATAAAAAATTAAGATTAAAATTTTGATTTTTTAGAATAAGTAATTGTTAAATATATATTTGATCAATTTTAATGATTTTGAATTTAAAGATATTTTAATTTTCTTAGTTATAATTATATTTTATATAGCTTTAATCATCAATAATAAAGATTATCATTCTTATAATTATATAAAAATAAGATAAAATATTTAATAATAATAAAAAATAAAGAATGAAGATTAGTTAAATTATATCTGTTATGTTTTTAATAATTATGATAAATGTCAATTATTGTTATCACAACAAATACCATGTAAAAAACAGATTGAAGAATCATTATTAAATAAAACTAAGGCTTAAACAGAAAGTCACATTTAAATATTTAAATTTACATGGACTATATAAATATAACAAAATTTAAAAAGAAGATGGAAAATATGTATTGTCAGAATTAAATGCTGCTGATTTTTACTAATAATGTATTGGAGAAAAATAGGATGCTGAAAAGTATGAAGCTTAATAATAATTTATAAAAATTCAAGAAAAATTAATGAAATCAGTTTAGAAGGAAATATCCCCAGCATTTTAAAATAATTATTGGATTTATTATGTTTCAAATGAAGGTATTTAAATAATTTAATATTTAAGGAAAGTGTGATGTAAATAGTGATGAATTTGGGTTATAATTGATGTTACTTCCTAAAGGAGATCCAAGATTACATGATTATAATGATCCTAATAATAGAATTGGATTCGTTAAAGTGTGTTATGGATAAAAAGGAGAAAGTTATGTGTTGTAAAATTGTGCCTTTGATACTTGTAAAACTAAAAAATAGCAAGATAATGAAATTATTGTTAAAGAAAATACCAAAATTAAAGGAAATTGTGCTAGAGAAGTTGATGAAGATGAATCTATTACTATTTAAAATACTTCTGATAAAACATCTTTAAGAGTTGTTGGAGAAGAACAATGCAATTCATTAGGAAGAATTATAATGTGATAGTAAATCTTTAACATTTTATTTTAATTCTATAATTATCTTGTATAATTTAATATTATTAAAAATCAAATTATTATTTGTTTTTATTAATTTAAATAAAATAATTTATTATAATATTTAAATATATAAATTAAACAAGTTCATATCATATTAATAATTTTTATAAGCAATATTATTTAAAATACTTAATTTTATAAATAAAATATTATTTTTTGAAATTTAAGCAATAATTTTTTGAAGTAAATTTTATCGAATTTTGGAATAGGAATATTTTCCTGAATTCTGGCATAGGATGGTACAGAAAATTTTTAGAATTATAAGTTTAATAAAATAAATTATAGATATCCATGTGTATTTATTTTTTAATTTATTAATTGATGATTTAAATAATAAATATATATTTTTAAATTATTTTTAATAAAATTAATCAACAGGTTTTTAAATTCTCATAAGTTTTAAATAAATGATTTAATTTTCTTCTTCTCAAATGATTTAATTTTCTTCTTCTCAAATGATTTAATTTTCTTCTTCTCAAATGATTTAATTTTCTTCTTCTCAAATGATTTAATTTTCTTCTTCTCAAATGATTTAATTTTCTTCTTCTCAAATGAT
>Ga0315908_10000698_pt1 | contig 26369 bp, 24 predicted proteins | sample LakEriMetagenome_12_FD_203520 | JGI IMG/M metagenome (GOLD analysis project Ga0315908, IMG submission 203520) | Freshwater fungal communities from buoy surface, Lake Erie, Ohio, United States - Buoy 4 MA124 | ecosystem: Environmental > Aquatic > Freshwater > Lake > Lake biofilm | place: USA...
GCTGCAGGAGCCTCAGGAGCTGCTTCTTCAGTTGCTGGAACCTCTTCAGGAGTTTCAGTTGCAGGCTCTTCAGCTGGTGCAGGAACTTCTTCAGGTGTTTCTTCCGTTGCAGGCTCTTCAGCCGGTGCTTCTTCAGCAACAACCTCAGTTGACGTTTCAGCTTCAGGTGCAGCTTCTTCCGTTGCTACCTCTTCTGCTGCTACTTCCTCAACTTCAGGTGTATTTTTTTCTTCGATTGCTTTTGCTTTTGCTGCATTTGCATCTGCTTCAGCTTTCATGCGCGCTGCTTTATCTGCTGCTGCATTTTTCGCAAGGTTGTCTTGCTTACCAGTGATTTTAGCATCTTTATCTGCCAACCATTGGTTAAATTTCTCTTCAACTTGATCAGCCGTCAATGCACCTTTCTTCACACCGTTCAACAGGTGGTTTTTGTAAAGTACACCTTTGTACGACATAATCGCACGCGCTGTATCTGTCATTTCAGCTCCAACTTGAACCCACTTAAGCGCCGCGTTGAAGTTAATGTCGATTGTTGCTGGATTTGTGTTTGGATTGTATGTTCCGATTTTCTCGATGAACTTACCATCTCTTTTCGCTCTGCTATCTGCAGCTACGATGTGGAAGAAAGCCTTGCTTTTCTTACCATGTCTTTGCAATCTAATTCGAGTTGCCATAGTTGATTTTACAATGTGAGGTTCGAAACCTCGGTTTATAAATAAGTGAATTGGGGCGCAAAGATAGTGATTAATTGGAAAGAAACAAGATAGCCGTAAAATAATCACCTGAAACATGCGAGTACCGATGAATTATTTGCAATTTTAACTATTCAATTTGAACCATGCCACATCAGGACATTCAAACTACCCTTTTTGACCTCGTAAAACAACGCATTGCAGGCGAAGATACGATTGGAAACGCACTTGCTGATGTTTTGAGTATAAGTTCCGATGCCGTTTACCGCCGTTACAGAGGAGATACAGCATTGACGATTAACGAAATAAAAAAGATATGTCTTCATTACAACATTTCTTTTGATGCCTTGTGTTCCATGGAGGCGGGAAATGTGACGTTCACCTATCCGCCCTTAAACACCTATGACTTCAGTCTTGAAACTTACCTTGAGGGAATTCTGCAAGCCTTTGAAAAGCTGAAAAAACAGACCGATGCACAACTCATTATTTCAGTGAACAACACACCATTTTTTCAATTGTTGAACTTTCCTCAACTTGTTCGCTTTAAATTGTATTTCTGGGCGAAAACGCACCTCTTGATTCCGGCTTATCAGAATAAGAAGTTCAAACACGAAAAGACAAGTGATCGCGCTTTCGAATTGGGAAGAGATATTTTACAGATATACAATTCGATTCCGTCCCAAGAAATCTATGACCCGCAGTTGTTACAAGGATTCATGCGTCAAATCGTGTATTACTGTCAAGCGCATCAATTCGAAGACCCCGAATATGCCCTCTTTTTGTGTGATCGTTTGAAAATGATGTCGTCCCATCTAAAAGAACAAGCCGCACTTGGTAAAAAGTTCATTTTCGGAACCCAGGCACCAGCCTTTGGAAATGATTTTGCAATGTACAACAACGAAATCGTAAATACAGATGCATCTTTTTATTTTTCAACCGCTGAATTGAAAGGTGTTTACCTCACCCACAATGTGATGAACTACCTGCAAACCAATAATCAAGGGTATGTGGAGGACACAAAACAAATCCTAGACAAGCAAATTGCCAATTCGAGTATCATCAGTGTAGTCAACGAAAAGGAACGTAACAATTACTTCCATGAGCTTGACCGAAGCATCGAAAATGCACGCAAGAAAATTGAAGCAGGATTGCTTTAATTCCGATTAGTTCAAGCACTTTTCCCTAACCTTAAAGAACATTTGCGAATTTCGCAACTGATGAAAGCGTCCTTGTTGAAATCAATTATAACTAGACAGCAATTGTGTGAACCTTTGTAGGGAACTAAATTGATGTTATGAAAAATTTAAAACGCTTATTATCTGTTGTCCTTCTCGCATTGAGTGTAACAACAACCGCACAAAACACGAACCCCACTATCGCGGTGGCCAATCCGAACATCAATAGCATCGAGGTCAAACCCGAAATTGCAGCAAAGATGTTGCGCCTCGAATTGATCAAGCTAGGTAATTTCATTGTTCTGGACGAATTTGACATGGCGGATGTACTCATGAATTCACCTCAATTCACATCAGGGTGTTACGGTCAAAATTGCTTAGCCACGATGGGTAAAAAACTAAATGTTGATTACATCCTTTGTGGGAGTTTTGATGGATTCGGGAATAAAATTGTTCTCACATTAAAGTTAATTGATGTCAAGACTGCCTCAACGTTTAAGTCTGCTATGCGAGAATTCGACAATCAAGAAATGGAGTTGCAGCGTATGTCAGAGGTTTTACTAAAGGAAATGCTTGGTGTTGAGGTGCCAAAAGAACTGGCTGAACGTCTCGCTTTTAAGAATGAGCCAATCACATCAACGAATGTTGGCCGCATCAAAAATAATGGTCCTAGAATCGGATATGCCTACCTTTTTGGTTCGATGAACGAATTCGCCACACGTTCCGAATCTCAAGGTGGATTGGGTATTTTCCCTGGTGTGAGCATGATTGGTTTTCAATTGGAAGGTCAATATGTCGGGACAGAAAATTTTTCAGCTTTGGTAGAAGGATTAATCAATGTCTCTGGTCTCGAGCAAGGACAGTTTCTACCTTCCATCACGATTATGAATGGATTTCGTTTTGGAAAAGGGGGTTGGGAATTGGCTTTCGGACCAGGCTTTGGTGTAAAACCTACATCCCTTGGATTCTTTGACACCGACAACACCTTTAGTTCTAACCAGCAGTACTTTTCAAATTCTGATTGGGAAGCCTATGCGTTCAGGGAATACTCCGACAACCCACAATACAATACGAACGGTGTCTTTTCAGCTCCAAATCCTTGGGACATTAATCCTAAATACAATTTTGACAAAAGGTATGGGGACACACGAGGAGATTGGAAGTTAAATACAATGTTTGTTTTCGCAATTGGTCGTACTTTTCGAGCTGGATCTTTGAATATTCCAGTAAATTTATTCTACTCTTCACAAAAAGGAGGCGGAATGACTGGAATCAATGTTGGCTTCAATGTGCAGAAGAGTAAGCGATCTATCAATGGTATTTAAACAAAGAATTGAAATGAAATATTTTATCTTTTTCGCGATGCTAAGTTGTGGTGTAGCTATCGGCCAACAGCAACTTTCGGACTCAAGTCTGCAAAAAAACCAAGAAAAACATGAAACCTATGTGCTTGTAATCCAAGAAAAAACGGGGAAACAGAAAAAACATAGTGTCGCAGATCGTCAAAGAATAAAGGTCTTCAATGCCGCTGGGGCAAATGCGAAAGGTAGACTTCAGATTCTTTCTCCCGATACAGTGATTGTTGGGAGACAAAAAATTGCCTTTTCGGAAATCACACGGATTTATGTATATTCAAAAACGTTTCGAAAAATAGGATTCATTATTGGTGGGTTAAGTGGAGCACTTGGCCTATATGTTCTTGCTATAGCGGGATTGGGAGATGAAGGTCCACCTCTTGCCGTGCTATCGGCAACGACCGCCGGTTTTTTATCATTAACACTAATCTCAAAAAAGTTCGATCTGGGGGATGAATACAAGGCTTATTTCCAAAAATTAGAATAAGAAGATTTTGTGCATTTTCACCTGCTGATGCCTAATGAAAAGTAAGGTTTGTTAAGTATGCGTAAACAGAAAAACTTAAACGTAAGAGAATAATTCATTTTTATTCTCTGTGCCTCTGCGGTAAAATAAAGTACATTTCCACACAGAGATTAATAGCAAATAAGTAGCTGACCATAGAGCCACAGAGGGCACAGATGGTTGGGATTCTATTTAAAAAAAGTATTTCTGATGTTAAATTGATTTTTTCTCTGTGCCTCTGCGGTACAAGAAATTACATTTCGGCAAAGTCATTCCTCCTGCACAAATGTATTACTCAACACAGAACTAAGCCCCGGACACGGAAGTTTGATTTTCGTTAAAATGTAAATGAAAACAAAATTAAAGTTAGAGACGGAAATACTAAAATAATACGTTAAGAATAATTCTCATGTTCAAAGAAAAAGTTATTTTGATTACGGGCTCAACCCAAGGCATAGGAAAGCGCACTGCATGTCGACTAGCAGAACAAGGAGCGATAATTATCATCAATAGTAGAAGTTCAGACAAGGTAGAAAAAACTGTTGCTGAATTAACTGATCATGGCTTTACTGTTTTTGGAATTAGTGGGGATGTCAGTGACTATCTATTCTGTCAGGAAATGCGTAAGCAAATCATTTCACACTATGGTAGAATTGATGTTTTAATTTGCAATGCTGCAATCGCAGTAGAAGGCAATATTGCCGACAGCTCTTCACGAACCATTGAGCTAGCAACACGGACCAATGTCCATGGCAGTATTTATCCTGCCATGGCGCTGATGGATGATTTAACAGCCACCAAAGGAAGTATTCTATTCATCTCGTCAATTGCGGGAATTGTTGGGCTGCCAGGATTTGCCATGTACTCATGTACAAAAAAAGCAATATTTTCCGTTGCAGAAAGCATGAAAAACGAAGTGGTAGATCGCGGTGTTTTTATCGGTGTTTGCCTTCCCGATTTTACCGAAAATGAAGATTCGAAGCAAATCATGACAATCAATGGTGAACTAAAAACCCTCGTGAAGCGCAATGGCATAAAAACTGTTACGCTCGATCGGACAGCAAAATGCATCATTCATCAACTAAAGTCCAAACGTTTTATTTATTTCACCTCGCTTCGAGGTCGATTCATGTATGAATTTTATCGTTTCTTTCCAAGATTGCTGCTTTTCGCAATGAAGATAAAACGAAAACAATTTATGAGATAAGCTACAAGATTAAGTATGAGCAATGCAATTCCTACTGAAAATGCGAGAGCAAAACGTTTTGTAGTCTCTGATTTTGAAGGTAAAATTGAGGCAAACCTAAGCAGTGTTTTTTCTTCATCCCTATGCCATAAACAAAAATGAGGTCATTTTATTTTTTAAGTGAAGTAAAGAAGAATAAACGAATTGTTCTTAGACTAAAAAACTTTGGATTGTATTTAAGGTGTCTTACACTAACTCAGGATTTCACCCTACCTTATAAAGCATTTTAATCACCCAATACCAAAATGCGACAAGAATCACGATTCCAGCCAGTAGTCCAAAAACCCCAACTACCTTAATTAGTTTAATAGAAAACCGATCCAAATCACGGTTCACCTCAGCATCGTGCGCATAGGATTGATCGTCTACTTTACTTCGAAAAAGTGAAAATCCTTTGTTCTGTTTTTTTCTCATCTATTCTCTTTAAAAATATATTTATGACATTCTTCACCGTTCAACTTCCTCAAGTCACATCTGTTTTTCCGATAAGTTATTGAAAGCGGTCACTAATTTCCCCATTAACTCCTCCGATCTGAATACTCAACAACTGTTAAAGTTCCTGCTTAAATAGTCGGAAAGCACATAGTTCGGTATGAGCATGCCTAAATCAATTAATATTCTGTTAAAGATAAGCATGATTTTTTTGGAATTTCCTTTTTACTTGAACTTACTTGAACTAATTTAATGAACAGAAAAAACGTTCGGTTTTTGTTAAATAAAGTCAATACGCTTGTTCCCCTAACATTTGATTATCTTTGAAATGAATCTATTTTTCTTCGTTTATGAGATTTATTTTTATCGCCCTTCTCCCCTTCTTTTCTTTGTCACAAACCATTCCAAACAGCTCTTCACTACAACTTGAAGAGATAATGAAAGGAAATGAATTCGTAGGTTTTCTTCCGGAAAATATCCGTTGGAGTGTAGATGGTCAAATCATATACTTTGACTGGAATCCCAACCATGAACTCGGAAATAGCACCTACGCATATCGCATAAACGAAAAAGGCGCGACACCAAAAAAAGTAGATCGCATTGAGGCAATCGAATTTGACCCGTCGCAAAGTCAATTTAGTCAACAGTATTCTTCCATTGATGGTGCTCTCGTGGTGATCGATAGAAAAACATCGGCTGTTACTCCGCTTTATTACACCAATGAAGAGGTATACAATGTGCAACGCACCAACAGCGAACATATCGTTGCCTTTCAGCAAGGAAACAACCTGTTTTTGTACAATGGGCTGAATGGTTCCATCTCCCAGATTACCAATTTTCAATCAGGCAACGCAAAAAATGAACAAAGAGATTCAACTTTTCTGATGAAGGAGGAACAATTTTTATTTGAGTATATCCGCGATAAAAATGAAAGAACAGAATGGAGCAACGAACAAGGAAAGTCTCGTTTTTCATTACCTGAACCCATTTATTTTGGCAAAGAGGTTCTTGAAAATCTTCAAATCAATAAATCCGGCAAGTATGTGACTGTACGTTTTAGCACTTACCCAAAAGAACGAGATACGGAAGTGGAACATCACATTTCTGAGGATGGTAACGCCTATACCACCCCAGCCCGCGCAAAGGTTGGTGCAGAGGAGCCATCGCACCGTTTAGGAATTTTCAGCACCGAGCGCGATTCCATCTATTTTGTTGATTTCAGTATCTTGAGTGACATCAGAAAAAAACCAACATACCTGAATGACACTACCCCCTACTCTTCCGATCGGAAAATCGTCATGCACTCCTTGAAATTCTCATCATACAGAAATCAAGCCGTGTGTGACATTCGTTCCTACGATAACAAAGACCGTTGGATTGTGCTCATCAACCTGGAAACAGGAAAATTCATAGAAATCGATCACCAGTATGATGAAGCCTGGATTGGTGGCCCTGGAATTTCTGGTTGGAACACGGAGGAAGGAACGCTCGATTGGATCATCAATGACCTGGGCATTTGCTTTCAATCAGAAATCAATGGTTTTTCTCAATTGTATCTCTACACATTTCGCACAAAAGCAATTACTCCCATTACACGAGGAAAAAACTGGGAAGTACACAACGTTACATTCTCAAAAGGACATGGCAAACTGTTCATAACGGCAAACAAAACCCATCCTGGAAATCGTGATTTTTATATTTACAGTTTTGCAACGAACGAATTAACCCCCGTCCTAACCAAAGATGGTGCACACGAAGTTTTTATCTCCCCAGATGAAAAGACGCTAGCTGTGCGTTACTCGAGTAAAAATGAGCCTTGGGAGTTGTTTTCTGCTCCAAACACAATAAACAGTACTTTGACGCAAATCACCCATTCCACAACGGAGGAGTTCAGCCGATACAAATGGCGCGAACCAGCGGTCATTGACTTTAAGGGTTCGGATGGTACGGATGTATATGCTCGGGTCTACGAACCTGAAAAAGGAAAAAGCAATAAGGCGGCTGTGATTTTTGTTCATGGTGCGGGTTACCTTCAAAACGCCCATAATTATTGGAGCAATTATTACCGTGAATACATGTTTCATAACATGTTGGTCGACAATGGATACACTGTACTTGATATCGACTATAGAGCGAGTGAAGGTTATGGACGAGATTATCGTACGGCAATATATCGGCACATGGGAGGAAGGGACCTTCAGGACCATATTGATGGAAAACAACTGCTCGTAAATACGTATGGAATCGATTCAAACCGTGTCGGAATTTATGGTGGTTCCTATGGCGGATTTATAACTCTAATGGCGATGCTTACTACCCCTGGTCAATTTACTTGCGGTGCAGCCTTACGCTCTGTCACAGATTGGGCGCATTACAACCATGAATATACGAGCAATATTCTCAACTATCCTGACACAGACCAAGAAGCATACAGAAAGAGTTCACCCATCTATTTTGCTCAAAACCTTGTTGGTCGTTTACTTATGTTGCATGGGATGGTCGATGACAATGTTCAGTTTCAAGATGTGGTTCGTCTAAGTCAGCGATTCATCGAACTTGGAAAAACAAATTGGGATCTTGCGGTGTTTCCCATAGAATCGCATGGATTCAAGGAGGCCTATTCATGGACCAATGAATACCGCAGAATCTATGAACTCTTCTACAACGAACTTATTCTTCAACGAAAATGATGACAATCAGAGAACTTAAAGGAAAAGATGAAATGCTTGTTCACTTGAGTGTGATGCAAGAACTATATCCAACGTTAACAGAAGAAGCATATTCAAAACTTCTCGACGGAATGCTTCCCAATAATGAATACGGTCAGCTAGCAGTATTTAATGGCGAGCATTGTGTCGGGATTGCAGGTTTTTGGATTGGTACAAAAGTGTGGTGTGGGAAGTATTTAGAGATCGATAATCTTGTTGTATCTGCAAAACACCGCTCAATCGGCGCAGGAAAATTGCTCTTCAGTTATTTATCCGAGAAAGCGATAAATGAAGGGTGCACCATGATGGCCTTGGATTCCTATACCAGCAACTTTAAAGCACACAAGTTCTTCTACAATGAAGGATTTGGTCCGAAGGGTTTCCACTTTATTCGTATTCTGGACGAAAATGGCATTCGATAATTCAAATTCAATGGCCTACAAACGAACTTGACTCAATTTAAACTACATTCGTGCAACTCAAATTATACCATGAAAAACTATCTTCATATACTTCTAGCAGTTCTCTCATTTGCCTCGTTCGCTCAAAAGGAAAATCATATGTATTGTTCGAAACGCGATCGTTTTTCGAATCACCAAATGAAGAGTGCAAGCTTATCTGTGGCACAAATTGCAGAAACAGAAAGGTATAATGTTCATTATTACGATTTGGATGTAAAAATGAATCATCTCAGTACCGCAATTGAAGGAACAGTTGAAATTCACGCCACGGCAAACGAATTATTAGATTCTGCTTTGTTTGAATTATTCCAATCATTTACCATAAATCAAGTTTCGGTAAATGGCATTCCATCTCAATACTCTCGTGTACTTTCAGCAATTAAAGTGAAAGTGAATGCAAATGCTGGTAGTGGCTTCATCATAAAAGTTGATTATGCGGGCACACCGCCAACGGCTCAAACAAATCCACTTGGTGGAGCGGGTATGACGAATGACTTTTCTCCATCTTGGGGAAACCAAGTAACATGGTCTTTATCAGAACCATTTTCTGCTTATGAATGGTGGCCGTGTAAGCAATCATTAACTGACAAAGCGGATAGCTGTTCTGTAAAAATCACTGTTCCAGACATTTGCAAAGCTGGATCAAATGGCAAACTTATAAACGTTATTCCTCTTGGCAATGGCAACACTCGCTATGAATGGAAACATGGCCATCCTATCGAATATTACTTAATTTCTGTGGCAGTTGCGAAGTATGTTGAGTACAATGTTTACGCGAATCCAGTAGGATCTAACGGTCCTGTTCTTATTCAGAATTTCATCTACGACAATCCACAAACACTTCCTAACTTTCAGGACGAAATTGACGAAACAGCAGATTTTATGGAACTTTATGCCACACTTTTCGGTCCTTACCCTTTTCAGGATGAAAAATACGGGCATTGCATGGCGCCAATTTCTGGTGGAATGGAACACCAAACAATGACTACTCAAGGCTTTTTTGAGAAAAAATTAACCGCACATGAACTCTGTCATCAATGGTGGGGCAACAATGTAACTTGCGCGAGTTGGGCAGACATTTGGATCAACGAAGGATTTGCATCATATGGTGAATATTTAATGTTACAAAACCTTTACAGTGGGCAGCAAAATGGACATATGAACGATGTGCATACTTCCGTTATGAGTGCGCCCAATGGAAGTGTCTATGTACTTGACAGCCTAAATGAAGGCCGAATTTTTAGTGGGCGCTTGTCTTATGACAAAGGAGCAGGGATTGTTCATACCTTACGTTACCTGATTAATGATGACGATGTGTTCTTTCAAGGCCTAACTGAATTCCAAAATGAATTTAAAGATACGTCGGCGACAGGTGCACAACTCAGAGATTTCATGTCCGATTACTCAGGAATTGACTTAACTGCATTTTTTAGTGAATGGTACTATGGAGAGGGGTATCCAACCTATTCAGCGCGATGGAACAATGTAGGCACAGATTTACTGCTAGAATTGACGCATACCACGTCAATGCCTTTGGTGACTCCAACATTTACAAATCCAATCGATGTGCGATTTACACGTCAAGGTCAAGCAGACACCACCATTCGTTTCAATATCTCATCCAACTTGGACCAATACTTAGTACCGAATGTTGGAACGATTAACAACCTTACTCTTGTTGATCCAAGCAACTGGGTAATAAATAAACTTGGAACGAGAGTCAAAGATGTGAATTTCTTCTTGAGCGCGGTTGAGTTACCAAACGATGTCGTTTCAATGAAACCTAATCCGTTCGATGGCGCTGTTTCTATAACAATCCCATCAAATACAGTGGTAGACCAACTCCTAGTTTTTGATGCAACTGGAAGAAAGGTAATGACGAAAGATGTCGCTGGAAACTGCACAATAGATACACAACATCTTTCTCCAAATCAATCCTACATTTTTGTTTTAACGAACCAAGGCCGAATCATTCATTCAGTAACATTAGTGAAATAGCAGATGAAATTCGTCCTTGCAGTCATCACATCTGTCTTAAGCTTAACCGCGTCGAGTCAAGAAATTGAACATACCTGTTCAGAAGCAAAAATACATGCTAAACACAACGGCGTAAAGACCTTAACATCACAAGAGGAGGTGAAAGCCAATGCCTACAACGTTCATTTTTACAGCCTTGATCTGAACATGACTAATCAGTCAACTTTACTCAGTGGGACGGCAGAAATACATGGTACCCTAGTGCAAAACCTGGACACCATTCTTCTTGAATTGTTCCCATCTCAAGTAATCACAGAATTGCGATTAAACGGTGTGTCTTCATCTTACAGCCGGGTTAATTCACTCTTGAAAATTGGTATCAACCAAGCCGTTGGAAGTTCTTTCATCATTTCAGTGGATTACAATGGAACACCCCCGACCTCCGTGCAAAATCCATTTGGTGGCAGCGGTGTGTCTAACGCTACTGTTTCTGCAATTGGGAACAAAGTAACATGGACTGTGTCATGTCCCTTCCTAGCGCACGAATGGTTTCCATGCAAACAGATTTTGCGTGACAAAGCCGACAGTTCGGCAGTTCGGATCACAGTGCCTAACGGATTGATTGCGACATCCAATGGTGTTTTACAACAGACAGAAAACCTTGGGAATGGATTTACGCGTTTCACCTGGAAAAATCACCACCCAATTCTATATTACCTCATTTGTGCCACTATCGCTCCCTACACAGAGTACGTGAACTATGCCTACCCAATCAATCTTCCTGGAGATTCAATTATGGTTCAGAACTTCATCTACGGGAATTCTTCAGGTCTTTCTCAAGCAGAAGCACAATGTGATTTGTTACCCAGTTTCATTGAACTATATTCTGAGAAATTTGGATTGTATCCCTTTAGTGATGAAAAATACGGTATCAGTATCGCTCCACTTTCGGGTGGAATGGAGCATCAAACAATGACGACAGTCGGGGTGATGGAGAAGAAAATCAACACACATGAATTGTGTCACCAATGGTGGGGCGATTATGTCGGAATCGCATCCTTCTCAGATGTTTGGCTAAGTGAAGGATTCGCTACGTATGGTGAATTGGTCATGTTGGAGAATTTTTATCCAACAGAAACGGTTTCCCTCGTGAATGCTTGGCACAGTTCCGTTTTGACAGCGGTAGGCGGAAGTGTCTGGCATACAGACACGCTGAATATTGCACGAATCTACAATTCTCGTCTAACCTACAAAAAAGGTGGAGCCATCATTCACACCTTGAGACATATCATTAACAATGACTCCCTTTTCTATGCATCCTTGCGTAGTTTCTTAAATGCTTATGGTGATAGCGTCGCTGTTGGATTGGATTTGAAGGCACATCTCGAGGCAGCAACAGGAATCGATTTGACACCATTTTTCGAACAATGGTATTTTGGTGAAGGTTATCCGACTATATCGGCAAGATGGAATTCTATTGGGAATGATGTGCTTTTAGAAATCAACCACACGACATCCATGCCCGCTTCAGTTCCCTTCTTTTCAATTCCGCTAGAACTGCGTTTTAACCGAAATGGTCTTCCCGACACCATTGTGCGTGTTGAGATCTCAGACAATTCAGACCAATTTTATCTTTCTGGATTGGGCACAGTGACAAATTTAAATGCCGTCGATCCAAACAATTGGATTATCAATAAAAACGGAACAATAATTCAAGATCCTACATTCACAGCGAGTACGGAAAACATAACGACAAGTGATGGCCTTCTCATCTATCCAAACCCAAGTGCCGGAGAGATCAATATTTCATGGGATGAAGAGGTGTCTGCATTACGAATCATGGATAGTAAAGGACAGATCGTTCAAATAATTGATCAACCGATGGTTACTCCTATTCGTATTGAAGGACTTAAAAGTGGGATGTATATCCTTGAAATCACCTCTAAAAATGCTACGCGAACTCAACGTCGAATCATTTCACTTTAAGGCAGGAAAGTTTTAAAAGTCTTCTTGGAATTCTGGCGATTATTTCTACAAACTGAGTAAATTTGAGCTCTAAAAAAACAGTATGCCTCATATCTCTCAGAAAGCCGTCGACATGCCGGCATCGCCAATTCGTAAACTTGTACCTTATGCTGAAGCGGCAAAAAAACAAGGGAAGATTGTTTATCATTTAAACATTGGTCAACCTGATATTGAAACTCCTGAAGTTGCTCTTGAGGCAGTACGCACTATGGATCGTAAGGTGATTGAGTATAGCCATTCTGCAGGTTTTGAAAGTTATAGAAATGGTCTAGCCGCCTATTATCAGAAAACAGGAATCAATGTGAATGCGGAAGATATCCTCATCACAACAGGAGGGTCTGAGGCCTTGATTTTTGGATTTATGACCACATGTAATCCAGGCGATGAGGTAATTATTCCAGAACCTTTCTATGCCAACTACAACGGTTTCGCAGTGATGGCAGGACTCAATGTAGTACCTGTTACTGCCTCGATAGAGAATGGCTTTGCCCTGCCTCCAGTGGAAGAAATTGAGAGAAAAATTACCTCAAAAACAAAAGCAATTGTCATCTGTAACCCAGGAAATCCAACGGGATATTTGTATTCAAAAGAAGAACTTGAACAGTTGCGTGACATTGTGAAGAAACACGACTTGTTTTTGTTCGCCGATGAAGTCTACCGCGAGTTTTGCTATGATGGCGCCATTCCATTTTCAACAATGAACCTTGAAGGCATTGAAAATAATGTCATCATGATTGATTCTGTTTCTAAGCGTTATTCCATGTGTGGAGCGCGCATTGGAGCCTTGATTACAAAAAATAAAGAGGTGATGGCTGCTGCATTGAAATTCGGTCAGGCACGCCTTTCCCCACCAACCATTGATCAAATTGCTTCTGAAGCTGCCTTAAATACTCCTCAGTCTTATTTTGATGATGTCGTAGCAGAATATGTTGAGCGTAGAAACATCATGGTAGATGGATTAAATCAAATCCCAGGTGTGTTTTGTCCAAAGCCAAGTGGTGCATTTTACTGTGTGGCAAAATTCCCTGTTGACGATGCGGAAAAATTCTGCCAGTGGCTTTTAGAAGATTTCTCCTTTGAAGGTCAAACAGTAATGATGGCTCCAGCAAATGGATTCTACTCTAGCAAAGGATCAGGACAGCAAGAAGCACGTATTGCGTACGTATTGAATCAAGATTCATTGCGCAGCGCAGTGAAGTGCCTGGAGGAAGCCTTGAAGGTGTATCCGGGGAGGTTGTAGGAACAGGACACGAGACCGCTGCACTTTTGGACAAGAGACAAAAGACTGGTTTGTTCTTCGTAGCTCATCATTTGTAACTCGTAACTCAATGGCATGGGACTTTTGGACAAGAGACAAAGGACTGGGTTGTTATTTGTAACTCCTCATTTGTAACTCGTAACTAATTATACTGGGGGTTTTCGTATCATACACCATTCGTCATAAACCATTTAATCGTTTACATTCTCATACGGCAAAAAAAAATCGGAGCCGAAGCCCCGATTTATTTATAATGTGTTGTAAGAAATTACTTCTTAACAAATGTGTTACGGATAACAGTTCCGTTTTCAGCAACGATCTCGTAGATGTAAGCACCAGCCAATACATTTGAAAGGTCTACTGCTACAGTGTTTGATGTTACATTTTGTGTAGAAACAACTTTACCATCCATAGAGATGATAGAAACTGAAGTAGCGTTAGCTTTCAAGTTGATGTTCAACACTTCAGAAGCTGGGTTAGGGTAAACAGAAGAAACGATTTCGTTTTCTGTCAATCCTACTTGGAAGTTAACTACTGGATATGCAGCGATAGCAATTAACAATCCCCAGTTGTTAGGATCTCCGAAAGTGTAGAATGCACCATCAGACCAGAACTCACCTGTGTGTGTAACTGCATCAGCAAAGTCACCATCAGTGTTTGTTACCAAACCTAATGAATCACCTGCCGTTGTTGGCAAAACAACACCAGCCCAAAACTCACCGTTTGCAGGAATAGCAATTGATGAAGAGAATGTAGCAACAACATTGTATCCAACTGCAGCCTCAGCAACCATAGTACCTGCAGCTGTTGTATCTACTTGAGAAAGTGGAATAGTTACAGAACCAAGTTCAGCTCCTGGCTCACCAGCATTGTTCGCCCAAATAACTGCACGGAAAGTACCTCCTGTACCAGCATCAGATTTCGCTGGAGCCCACAATAGCAGGCTTGTGATAGAACCACCACCGTTCACACCGTGTGTTCCATCAAACAACTGCATTTTAGCACGATCATCGTAGCTATTGTTTCCCGCTACGTAACCACCACCTTGTGCTCCATAAATTGTTGGAGTTCCAGTAAAGAACTCAGTTAGCGTGTCAACTTGCGCATTTGCAGCAGCAGCAGAAAGAACAACGCCGATAGAAAGTAAAATTTTCTTCATAGTCAATATTTTTTTTAGTTAAACCATCGCAAATATAGGATAATCTTCCTTTCATCAAAAAAAACAGTCAAATAATCTACGCAAGGTGTTGTTAGAAATGAAATTTAACGGGTACTTAATGAGCACCCTTCTCCTTTACATCTAATGCATGTGGATCATAGGCGATAAACATATTCGCCCAGATAATTTTGGATAATGCAAACAAAAAGGGAGCTAAAACTACCGTTGCAAGCACTATCACAGTAATTTGAACTCCAGTTGACACATTGTCAAAAAACAAATTAAATGATACCCAAAGTGTAACGAACAACGCTACACCTAATGCATAAGCCACATACATTGCTCCAAAATAAAATCCGGGCTCTTTGGAATAATGAACCCCGCATTTGTCGCAGGTTTCACGCACATCACCGACATGACGTAAATCGTAAACATGGGAAACGAAAAACTCTCCCTCCTGACAATGCGGACATTTGAATTTCCGTATGCTGTACATCTTTGTTCCTTTGCCTAACATAATTCATCTATTTTACATTACAAAGGTACCATTCCTAATCGCGTTAGAGGTAACAAAAGTTACTTATCCAATATGCAATAATCACACACTCTGAAATCATTTTTTGCACAGGTTTTAGTATCTCAGAAAATTGTACTTATATTTAGGGGCTAAATACTAAAACCATGCTTAAACGACTACTATTCTTGATGCTCTTCTTATGCATTCAACCGATTGAATTAAAAGCCCAGTGTACAACAACGAACGCAACGTCATGTGAGTGTCTTGATGGTACGGCAAGCTGTCTTCTTTTACCTGACATTACGGCATCTTGGAAAGGAATTTCTAACAATGGGTACACAGAATATCCTCAAACAGGCGCTGGCACTAACTACACTGGTCAAGGTCCTGACAATGGTCGACTCAGAGTAACTGGATCAACACCAAATATTGGACATGGTTCATTTACAGTGAGAGGACAAGACAACAATGGAAACCGAACATTTTTGTGCGGATCTGATACCGTATTTAATGTCCCTGCTGGAACAAATTTTACGTGTCCAAACAGCTATCCGAACCCAAAACAGCTCATTACTCAACGCATTTACAAAAAAGAAGGGAATGTAATGACATACATCGATCGCTATGCTGGAAGCGTTACCTATCATCCTTCGCATGGTCATAATCATGTTGACGATTGGGCTGTAATGACTTTACGCATTCAAACATCCGATCCGAATCCGTTGAATTGGCCGATCGTTGGTTCGGGTGCAAAAATCGGTTTTTGCCTCATGGATTACGGTCAATGTGGTACACCTGGAAGCACATATGATGGCCATTGCCGTGACAACAACACCGTTTATCAAGGTGGTGCAACGCTTCACAATGTCGACTTCCCCAATTGGAATTTAGGTGGTGGAAATTACAATTGCTCGGTGATTGAACAAGGTATATCCTCAGGTTGGACGGATGTCTATGGGAAGTATCTTGATGGAATGTGGATAAATGTACCACCAAACACATGCAATGGAAATTATTACATTGTTATGGAGGTGGACAAAAACAATATTTTTCTTGAAGAAAATGACGATAACAATTTCACTGCAGTTCCTGTAACTTTGACACTACAAAACCCTGCGGGATCGAATGTTCTACCATTGATTACTTCAAACAACTCAAATAATTTGTGTGATGGACAATCATTAACCTTGACTGCTACGGCAGGAACAGCGTTTTTGTGGTCAACAGGCGAAACCACTCAAACGATTACGGTAAACCAACCAGGTTCTTACACGTGTCAAGTAACGAACTATTGTGGAACAAATACCTCAGAACCATTCGTAGTCAACAATGTAATGCCCGATGCACCCGTGGTGAGCGGAGACTCGGTTTGTGTATCAGGTTCGATGACACTCACCGCTGAAGGATCAGGAGATATTTCATGGTTTGACGTCAATGGTAATTTTGTCGGCGCTGGTGATACGTTAATTACACCAATATTAACGTCAACTACAACCTACTATGCTCAAAATACAGACGTCTATGTAGACTCAATCCATGCAGAGCCATATACAAATGGCATTGGCGGAGGTGGTTATGTTACTTCAGATCAATATGAAATCTTCAACAGCTATGTCAACTTCACACTCAAATCAGTGTTGTTATACTCTCAATCGGCAGGAAGCATAACAATAGAATTGCAAGATCAAAATGGAGCGACTTTACAATCAATGATTACAAACGTAAGCACTGGCGAAAATCGCATTACATTAAACTTTGACATTCCTATTGCGACAAATCTCAGATTAGTAGGTAAAAACATTACAGCTTCAGGTATCTATAGAAATAACAATAGTGCTACATATCCTTACGAATTGCCAGATATCTTGTCGATCATTGGCGCGTCAGCTGGTGCTTCCTACTACTATTTCTTCTATGATTGGCAAGTGTTGACTGAAAACAGTACGTGTTCAAGTTCTTTAGTTCCGGTAGACGCAGTGGTAAATTCATGCGCTGGTATTGGTGAAGATATTCCATTTAAGAAGTCAATTCAAGTGATTCCAAACCCAAATCAAGGAGAATTTAATGTTCAATTTTCAGCTGATCATTCCGGTGAATTAATGGTCGAAATGATGAGTGTCGTTGGTGATATTATTACGCTTAATCCTGTTTCTTATCACCAAGGAATCAATACCATTGATATGAAAACAAGCAATCTCTCTAATGGCATGTATTTATTTTCACTTATCTACAATGGAAAGAAATATACGTCAAGAGTAATGATTCATGACTAACTCCCTTTTAAAAGTTGTTTTTATTCTTCCGTTTCTCTTGGGAAACGGAAGTTTTTTTTTCGCTCAATCTAGCACTTGGATAACTTATAATGATCTAAATTCAGGATTGCCAAACAACGCTGTACATTGCATTACACATGATCAACTGAATAACATCTGGATTGGTACAGACAATGGATTAGCATCCTTTGATGGTGAAAATTGGGTTGTCTATAACTCATCCAATTCACCACTTCAAGAAAATTACATTCGCGCACTCGCAATTGACACAAACAATGCGCTATGGGTAGGAACAACAATTCATGGCCTATATCGGTATGATGGACAATCATGGGTTAATTTCACAACATTGAATAGCAACATACCTGACAACTTTATTCGAACAATCACCATAGATTCCTTGAATAGAAAGTGGATTGGAACCTCAGATGGATTGGCATTATTTGACGATTTGACATGGACAATTTGGAACACTCAATCTTCAAATCTGCTTTCAAATAATATCACTTCGATAGCCATTGATGCACAAGACAAAAAATACATTAGCTCAATCAATGGAGGGTTGGTTTACTTGTCAAATACACAACTTGAAATTTACACCATATTAAACGCCAACCTTCCTGATAACTCCGTCATTTCAATTCAAATTGATGAAACGGACAAACCATGGTTTGCGAGCACAGCTCAAGGTCTTTTTACAGACACAGGGAATCAAACTTGGCTTTCTTTTAACATTTCAAATTCTCAAATACAGACGAATAGCCTTACTTGTTTCCGTATCGATACCTTACAAAATTTTATCATTGGAACTTTGCAAAACGGATTGGTTATTCGAACGAATAATTCAGATTGGATCAACTTCACGGTAGAGAATTCAGAAATATCAGACAATTATATTTTCTCAATAGATGTAGATGATGAAAATAATGTTTGGATCGGCACCCAAACAGGTGGACTTGTAAGGTTACAAATGAATCAAGCATGGATCGACGAACTTACTCAAAATAATCATATTCAGATTTACCCTAATCCCTCGCAAAGCAATACATCTATACATATCACGAATGTGTCTTCGGAAGCCATGGTTTATCTCTATCAACCCAATGGGAAACAATTAAACACACCGCTCAGACATCTCGATCATGATCGTTACTTACTTCCTGAAATAGTTGATGGGATTTATTTTTTACATGTTTTCGAAAACGGAATTCGTTACATTTCAAAACTAGTCATCCATCAATAATTATCGAATTCATTGACTTTTGTCATATTTCGATTTGAAATTTATCATTGATTAAAAGGCTGTCATTCCTTCTCTTTGTATTGTACGTGGGCGTCTTTTGCCGCGTTTAATACCACAAGCACATGACAACTAAACTTGAATCTGCGCAAACCGCTGAACTTCTCGCAGACTTTGAAAAAAAAATAAACGCTGAGATAAAAATCGAGCCGTCAGATTGGATGCCCGATGCATATCGCCAACACCTCATAAGGCAAATATCACAACATGCTCACTCCGAAGTAATCGGAATGCAACCAGAAGCCAACTGGATTACACGCGCCCCTTCGTTACGAAGTAAGAAAATCCTCTTGGCTAAAATACAAGATGAAGGTGGTCATGGTCTTTACCTCTATAGCGCTGCTGAAACATTAGGAGTGAGTCGTGAACAGTACATTGCATGGCTGCATCAAGGAAAGGCAAAATACGCATCTGTTTTTAATTACCCAACCTTGAACTGGGCCGACATTGGTGCCATTGGATGGTTGGTTGATGGTGCCGCAATTGTCAATCAGGTTTCACTTCAGCGCACATCATACGGTCCTTATTCACGTGCTATGGTTCGAATATGCAAGGAAGAGTCCTTTCACCAACGACAAGGGTACGAAATTATGTGGCGAATGATGCAAGGCACTAATGACCAGCAACGTATGGCTCAAGATGCAATTGACCGATGGTGGTGGCCCGCACTCATGATGTTTGGACCTCACGACAGCGACTCACCCCGAACTTCGCATGCCATGCTTTGGAAGATCAAACGAGAATCAAACGATGTACTTCGTGAAAAGTTCATCAATAAAACAGTACCTCAATCCGAGCTAATTGGTTTGAAAGTGCCCGACCCAAATTTGAAGAAAATCAGTGATGAAACCTATACGCATGGCGACATCAACTGGGAAGAATTCCGCCAGGTAATCAATGGAAATGGTCCTTGTAATCAAGAGCGCTTGGAACATCACATTCGTGCACATCGTGAAGGGGCATGGGTACGCGAAGCTGCATTACAATCCGACTTTAGAAATCAATAATCAACCGGTATGAATAAAGAAGCACTTTTTCAAGAAATGAGAGAACAGAAAATTCGTTTGATTCTTGAACTTAAAGAAAATGTCAAATCAGCGAAAAATATGGTCGATCTTGACGAAAGCGACACCATAGATCCTGAAGATTTATCACATCAATTTGAAGGAGGAGAAATACAACACCTTTTCGAAGAACAACTTTTTCGGGCTGAAGAGGATTTATTAAATCTTAAACACATCGATTTTTCTCATAAGGATCGTGTACAACCAGGTGCTGTGGTCTATACAGAAAACTTCAATTTTATTATTGGAATTCCGTCAATGCCATTTCAATTCAATGACAAACAATATGTGGGAATTTCAACAGAATCTGCCATTTTCAATCAAATGAAAAGCAAACAACAGGGCGATGAATTTACTCATGCCTCGAACAGTTATACAATTAAAGAAATCATTTAAGACATTAAATATTATGAAAGCAATAGATAATCAAGGTGAATTATGGGAAGTATTCATACAATCAAAACCCGGACAATCATTTAAACATGCAGGAAGTGTCCATGGTTTCGATAAAGACAATGCTATAGAAAACGCGAGAGACACCTATACCCGACGGAATGAAGGCACAGGACTTTGGGTGGTTCAAAGTAAAGAGATTATTGCCGTAGCACTCAATGAATCTGACTATTTCTTCGAGCCAGCTACGGACAAGATTTATCGTCATCCAACATTTTATAACTTACCTGAGGGAGTAACACATATGTAATTCATGAAAACAACACTAAACTATTACTTACAAATCGCCGACAACGCACTAATATTGAGTCATCGCCTGGCAGAAAACACAAGTAAAGGTCCTTTCTTGGAAGAAGACCTTGCTACAACTAATGTGGCGCTCGACCTCATCGGTTTAGCTGAGTCTGTATTGAATGAAGCAGCAAAACTCGAAGGCTTGGGGCAAACAGGCGATGATCTTGCCTACCGAAGAGAAGAGTCCGAATTTATGAATTGTCTCTTAGTAGAACAACCAAACCGAGATTTTGCACATATTGTGACGCGCCAATTCCTTATGGACACGTTTAACTACCATTATTTCATCGCCCTCACTGAGAGCAAGGATTCCTTTCTTTCAGCAATCGCCTTCAAATCCATTAAAGAGGTGACTTACCATCTACGTCGAAGTTCAGAATGGATGATTCGCTTGGGCACAGGAACAGATGAGTCAAAACATCGTGTTCAATTGGCCATCAATACCTTATGGAAGTTCACAGATGAATTGTTTGAGCAATCTGATGCTGATAAAGCAATGCTTGCAAAGGGTGCCGGCGTTAACCTTCATAATATCAAAAACCAATGGAACCAAAAGGTAAATGAAATTCTTTACATGGCGCATTTAGATTCTCCCAAGAATCAATTTTCGGTGTTCGGAGGAAAACAAGGTAATCATACGGAGCACCTCGGGCACATTCTGGCAGAAATGCAATTCCTACCTGGAAAGTACCCGGATGCCGTATGGTAATTAAGTGAATTAGCGCCCTGCGATGCGAAGGAGTTTATCTCTGTTCACAATCAGCAATTTGCGGGTGTGAATTTCGATGATCTGATCTTCTTTGAAGTCTTTCAAGAGGCGAATCAACGTTTCGGTGGCCGTTCCTACAAAATTGGCCATGTCCTCACGTGTGAGATTAATTTCCTCTTCTCCATAGATGTCTGCCAAAATCAATAAGGAGAATGCTAAACGCTCACGCACCGACTTTTGAGCCATATTGGTAATGAACTGTGCTCGATCTCCTAGCTCTTTCGAAAGCTCTTTGATGATGCCATTCCTAAGAGTCGGATTGTTATCCATCATTAGGAGAAAGTCATCTTTGCCAATGAAGCAGATATTACTCTCTTCAAGTGTTGACGCAGACACCTTGTAAGGCTCACCGCTGAACATAGATCTGAAGCCAATCACATCACCTGCTTTGGCAATATGAATAATCTGCTCCTTCCCCTCGTCTCCGCGAGTAAAGACCTTTACCTTTCCCTGGTTCAGGCAAAATACACCTCTAGGGAAACTGCCCTCGATGAATAACGGCTGGTTCTTTTTGTAATAATTGCACATTTTCTCATGGTTAAGGTCGATGACCTCAGATTCGCCGTAAGTGCCGAACAGCGAATTCTTCCTGGCACTGCAAGTGGCACAGGTTACGTGTTTGTGTGATTTTTCCAACATATGTAGACTGGTTTTCGTATTGCTAATTTAAAAAAAAAAGTGACACCTATCAAAAGATAAAACTGATTATGGTCATGTTTTAAATTTTTCACCAATTCTCCAATTATTCTAATCTATTTGCGTAAGCTGAAAGAATATGTTCTTAAGCGGAGATTAACTGATCTCTAGCTCATTTCTCAATCTGACATTCACCGTGTATTGATGTCTTTTATCCTATATGTATAAATAGACATTGAAACACATCATCGACACCATTAAAAACCATTCCTTTTGCACGAACTTTTTACTAAATAACAACAGATTACTGAGCCAATATCCAAGAACAATTGGGTTTAACGAGAATCATTTATTTAAGAAGAGCTTTAAAAATAATCGCCCAAAACAGTTCTAATCATTCCATGTGACATGTATCATCACTTCGCATGACCATTGTCATATTTCACGAAGTAGAAAAAAGGAATCTTTGCAATGTAGAACAACACAATCAATATCAACAATATAAGAACACAGATCATGAGCAAGCCAACACCAATCTACCAGCAGCACGAAGAGAATCGCGAGTTTACAAGCAAACTTGATTTTTACAAGGATGAGATTAAAATCCTTGAAGGAAGATTGGGAGAGTTGGCCTCAAAGAACTCTAAGAATGACATCTTAGGAGAATTGGAAAAATACCAAAATCAGCTTATCATTCAACGCAACAACATTGATGAAATCGCCCATAAAGTGAAAATCAATGAAGATGCTTTGGAACGAGAAATAGAAAAAAATCCTGTTGCCGTCGATCACCGCCGTGTGCCGTATCACGGAGCAGAAAAAGAACTTGTATCAGGCTTCGAAAAGAATTTCAATTCGCTTCGAGCCGATCTAAACGGATTCATTTCTAAATGGATGTAAGTATCATAGTTTAAGTTTAGCGCAGTTAGGTTTAGTTAGTAGGTAAAGCGGCTCTGAAAAGGGCCGCTTTTTCTGCGTTTTTGAGAAAAACTGACGTAAGGACAAAGGACAAAGGACTTGAATGCACTTCGGTGGGTGAGGTTCCGAAGGAAGTCTCGAACCCACAAGTGAGGACAAAAGACGCAAGGACAAAGGACTTGAATGCACTTCGGTGGGTGAGGTTCCGAAGGAAGTCTCGAATCCACAAGTGAGGACAAATGACCGCTTCGCTCAAAGAAAAAAGACTTGAATGCACTTCGAAATTTTGAATTTCCTCCGGCAGCAAATTCCCACTGGCAGCAAATCCACCTCGAAGAACACTTAAGTCCTTTAGCGCAGCGGTCCTTTGTCCTTCGAAGCTCAAAGAGCGAAGAAGTGTCCTTTGTCCTTCGAAGCTCAAAGAGCGAAGAAGTGTCCTTTGTCCCTTTCTTCCAAATTGCCGAAGGCATTAAATTTCCAAAGGAATCAAATTCACAATTCCCGCAGGGACCAAATTTGCGCAGCAATCAAATTCGTAATTCTAATTTCTTCCTGCTATCTTCGCGTAAAAATTTTGCAGATGCGTGTATATCTGGACAATGCTGCCACGACACCCTTGGCACCTGAAGTATTTGAGGTGATGGCTCCTATCCTCAAGGACCAATTTGGAAATCCATCTTCCACTCACTTTTATGGTCGTCAAACCAAGGCTCTGATTGAAACGTCGCGTCGAACAATCGCTGCGCTATTGCATTGTCAACCATCAGAAATTGTCTTTACCTCTGGGGGAACTGAAGCCGATAACATGGCAATCAACACTGCCATTCTTGATTTGGGAGTTGAACGCATTATCACCTCACGCATCGAACACCACGCTGTAGGACATACGGTTGAGGTGCATAAAAAACACCGCGAGGTAAGTATCGACTATGTAGGTCTCGATGCGAAAGGTCATGTTAATTTGCAGCATTTGGAAGAATTATTAGCCGACGGTAAAAAAACATTGGTGTCATTGATGCATGCCAACAATGAAATCGCTACCCTCCTGCCCCTGCAAAAAGTCAGTTCGCTATGCCGTAAATATGGGGCTTATTTTCATTCAGATACTGTTCAAACCATGGGGCACATTCCATTGGACTTGAGCCAACTCAATATTGATTTTGTTGTTTGTGCTGCGCATAAATTACACGGGCCTAAAGGATCAGGATTTTTGTACGTAAACAAACACGTTCGTGCTGAAGCTTTCATTCATGGTGGTTCCCAAGAACGCGGACTTCGCGGTGGAACAGAAAATGTGGCTGGAATTGCAGGATTGGCGAAGGCTATGCAGTTGGCGTGTGAAGGTCTTGAAGAACACCGCACGCATATTCAAGGATTAAAATCTTACCTCACCGATCAATTGAAAGCATACTTCCCTGAAGTATCGTTCCACGGTGAGACAGATCCGGAGCGTTCCCTTTATACTGTATTGAACGTATGCTTGCCTAAAACGGAGAAAGCATCTATGCTCTTGTTTACATTAGACTTGAAAGGTATCGCTGTATCAGGTGGAAGTGCATGTACTTCTGGTGCCACAAAAGGCTCTCATGTGCTCGAAGGCATTGGCGCAGATACGACTAGACCTAATGTCCGCTTCTCCTTTTCACGCTATACAACGAAGGAGGAAATCGATTTTGCACTGGAGCAATTACAATCGGTTTATTCCAAGACGCTCGCCTGAGACTTCACGGAATGCAAGAACCTCAGCACATCCTCATCTTAAGCTCTTGGTACCCCAATCGGAAGTCACCATTCTTAGGGAATTTTGTGATGAATCATGCACGATTGATTGCACAATCGTATCAAGTTACCTTGTTACATACCGTCGCTGACGAGTCCTGCTCAGAAATTGAAATTGTGGAAACACAACACGATCAATTGAGAGAGATTGTCATTTATCACCCAAAAGGTTCACATTTCTTCGAACGTAGAAAAGCCATAGACCGCGCATTTGATGTAGGACTGAGTATGATTTCAAATGTAGACCTCATCCATGCGCATGTTCTACTTCCAAAAGGATATTTGTTTGTTAAAGCAAAAAAGCTGTTCAACTGCCCATTAATTGTGACCGAACACAGTTCAATTTTTTCAAGACAACGTCAAAAGTCATGGTCACTAAAAGACCACTATATCGCGCGTACCACTCGCAAGCACATCGACCATCTCGTTGCGGTATCTGAATTCCAACAGAAGGATCTTACGCGCTATTTCAAGGAAACACCAACGACGGTAATTCCAAATCCAGTCGATGTCAACCTATTCTTTCCAGCAACAACACCCCACAGCGAGAAATTCCGATTTCTCCATATTTCAACACTTGATACTACAGTGAAAAACCCTTTTGGGATCGTCGATGCAGTTGCCCTTTTGCATGAAAAAGGATATCGCACTTTTGAACTGGTCATCGTGAGTGATGAGCCAGTAGAAGCGTTGAGCAACTATGTGGATTCAAAAGGATTAAATAACCACATTCGTTTTTTTGGTCCGTGTCAAGCTGAAGAATTACCTCCATTTTACCGCGCTTCTGATGCCTTCGTTTTGTATTCAGACTACGAATCTTTCTCTATAGTAGTCGCCGAAGCATGGGCTTGCGGAATCCCTGTAATCTCTACCTCAGTAGGCATAGCAGCAAACCTATCGTCGGCGTTAGGCATTCAAGTCGACGCACGCAATCCACTGAGTTTAGCCATTGGTATGGAGCGTATCTTCAACGGTGTTACCTTCGACCGAAAAGCCATCCGCGATCATGCCCTTCAATTCTCTAACGAGGCAGTACTCGATGCTGTGAAAAAACTCTACGCAGATGTCCTTGGAAAAATCTAAAGTTCATGCAGCACTCACTATTGCATTGAAAGAAAAGCACAAGGAACTACTTGCCGCCTTGGCGGAAACCGATGATTCTTTAAGTGCAGATTCAAAAAGTACTGCTGGTGATAAGCATGAAACAGGTCGTGCAATGGCACAGTTGGAACGTGAAAAAATCAGCGGATTTATTCAGCAACACGAGCAGCTCATGTCCCTTGCGTTACGTTTAGATCCATCAATAGTGACGCCCACAATTCGATTAGGAAGCCTAATTAAAACGTCAAGCGGATGGTATTATATTTCCGTTG
>Ga0315908_10000699_pt1 | contig 26325 bp, 10 predicted proteins | sample LakEriMetagenome_12_FD_203520 | JGI IMG/M metagenome (GOLD analysis project Ga0315908, IMG submission 203520) | Freshwater fungal communities from buoy surface, Lake Erie, Ohio, United States - Buoy 4 MA124 | ecosystem: Environmental > Aquatic > Freshwater > Lake > Lake biofilm | place: USA...
CCAACCCCAACCCCAACCCCATAATATTTTTTTAGATTAAAATTTAAATTAATTTATTATAATAATATTTTTATAATTATAAAACAATGATATTTATAAATTAATATAAACATTTTTAAGAATTAATTATTATTATTTTTATTACCAATTTTTTCTTTAAATAATATAATTTTAATTCTTTTTTTAATTTTTTTTTCTCTCTGAAATTAAAATTGATATTTTAAAAATTATTTAGATATTTTTTGAAATTTTAAAATTATTTTATTCATGTTCAATTTTTAATATCATATAAATTATAATGAAAATATCATATAATAAATTTTTGAACATAATTAATTATATTATATTAATAATAAGATTAATTATTTTTTATAAAATATAAATTAATTATAAAATTAAAAATAAAATTAAACTATTTAATAAGCAACAAATAAAAAACAAGTAATTTAGTAAAAAATAATTTATTCATATTTAAGTGATTAATAATAATAATAATAAAAATTATAGATGAGTACAAAAAAATTTTTTTAGATTTAAGAATATTTCAAAGAAAATGATAAAAATCAAATAATTAATAAAAATATTCATTAAGAATTTAGTTTTGGTATTATTCCAACTCCTTCAAAACGAAAAATAAACGAAATGAGCTTGATAAACATTTAGATAATGTAAAGTCCTGCTAATTTTATAAATATCCATAATAATTCAATTTATTATGATAATAGTTTCTAAAAAAATAAAAAGGATAAAATTACATTGAAGAGTTACGCTAATATAAATCATTAAAATTCTAATTTTTTATTAATCAATACTTCTTAAAAGTAAAATATTAATTTAAATGTCATAAATAATTAAAATAAAAATTAATCCTAAAATGTAAAATATTAATATAATAATTTTTAGATTTTAAGTAATATTAATGATAGTAATATAATAAAAAATTAATTTGAAATAAACATCATTTAAAATACTTAAATTTTGGAATCAATTTTTAACTTCAAACTATAATTAGAAAAAAGATAAAATAATATTGATATTAATATTTAAAAATAAATTGAATTGTAAATTCAAGAATAGAATGAAACGAAATTATACGAATTAAAAATTTAGGAATAAAAAGACAGAGAAAAAATTTTAAAAGATGTATAATATACATATCTAAAAGAATTAAATCCTGATATTAATATCAAAGTTTAAGAATGTTAAAATTTATTTAAATAGGTTTAAATAAATCTTGATATGCTTGATAATTTAGGTTAATTTTTAAAAGCAAATCAAAAAATTCCTATTAAAAAAAAAATAGCAAAAAAATAATTACTAAAATTTATGAAAACAAAAATTTTAATAATGGCTGAAAGTATTGTTTAATTTTAATTGAGATAGAAACAAAATAGATAATTAGATTTTTATTCTTATATTTTGAAAAATATTTTGAATGAAAATTAAAAAAGTAACTAAAATAAAATTGATATTTCGGAGATCTAATAAAATGAATAGTAATTTAAATGTAAATTTTGTGGATAAATTTTTGAAAAAGGATGTGCTTTAGGAGGACATATTTCTAAAATGCATAAAGGAGTAAGTTATGAATACAAAATAAGATAATAAAAAAGGTAAACAAGAAACGGAGAAAGATTTAGAAATAAATTTATTCAAAATTATTTTTAATATCATTTCAACAAGATTGTATGATTATATTTTTTACTTAAAATAAATTTTAATAGAAGTTAATAATTAAATAAACATTATAAATATAGTAAATAAATATGTTATTTTAAATAAAAATCATGAATTATCATGAGAATCTATTAAATTTATGTCTGTTTAAGAAAAAATAACAAATGTAACCCAACCAATTAAGCTGAATACAGATTAAATAACGTTAATAATTTTCCAAGTATTAGTTATACTAGATAAAGATTAAAAAAAAGATAAGCCTTGATTAACATTAACTGACAGTTAAACTACAAAGTTTTGATTATAAAGGACTAAAAAATAAGTTATTGCATATGAAATAGTAGGAATTAAATATTTAAAATAATCTATTTTTTTATTATTTATCTTATTAGCCGAATTAATGATGTAGAATCCGTGAAATGCTCCTAAAAAACTGAGGAGACTAAAAATATAAAAGATTTAATTAAGTCTTAAAGCAGCTTGGTTATAACTTAACAAATCTTTTTCAAGAAATATAAGCATAGTATGCATGCAAAAGAGACCAGAAATACATCCTTAAAAAAATAAACTTGATTTGTAAATATATTCATTTATTTCATTAATCAATATGCTTTGCTATCTATTTTGCTAGTACAACTTTTTTTATTTTTGTTTGGACATCAATTGTTCTAATTATTCTTAATTTATCTGAATGAATTAACCGTTTTTCACATTTTCTAAATAATTTGTTTCTCTTGTGCATAAACGCTCAAGTTCTTCTCTTTCTTAATCTCTTTACTCATTTACATTATCGGACTTTATTAAATCTTCATCATTTATATAGATTTTTATTTTCCCATCTGTTAAATTTTTCCTATTTTATTGCTCCATTTTTTATAACCATTTATTAGTTTTGGTATTAAAAGTTTTATTTCTTTTTAGTTATTACTATTAAGTTTATTTATTGCTATCTTCTTATTCATCTTTTTTAATAAACTAAACTGAATTTTTAGTTTTTTAATTCATATTTTTAATTTGATAAATTTATATATTTAATTAAAAATATATATTTAACAACTTTCTAATTAAATATTAGCTTATTAATATTAATAATTTATATACAAATTAAGTTGGACCTATAGCTCAGCGGTAGAGCAATTGACTGCAGATCAATCGGTCATGGGTTCAATTCCCATTGGGTCCTTTTTATATAATTTTATTAAGAAATATATATTATTATTATTTTTAATATCATTAATTAGAATAAAATAATAAATAAACCTTTATAGGAAATTAATTATAATTATATTTATTATTATATGTAAATGAGCGAAATAAAATTAATAATTAAGATGCCTAGCGATTAAAAGTGGGAAATATAAGTTGAAGAGGATAGTTTAGTAAGTGACATGAAATGTTTAATTGAAGTTGTTTCCAATATCTAATGTGATTAATAAAAACTTATATATAAAGGTAGAATATTATCAGATTATAAAACTTTAAAAGAAGAAAATATTTAGAATGAATCAGTGATAATATTAGTTAAAATTATGAAAATCAATCAAACTTAAAATTAAAATACATCTTAATAAAAATAGTAATAATAGTAATAACAGTAATAATAACAATAATAATTGCCTAATTTATAAGCCGGTAGTTTTGGATTATTAAATAGTATGGGTATGAATACTAATAATAATTATTCAAGTGAATTTATGCAATTTTACAATAACCCAATGATGCGTAATATGATGTAGAATATATTTGAAAATCCTTAATTAATGGATAACTTAATTAATAGCAATCCTTAATTAAAATAAATGATGGAGGAAAATCCTGAAATGAGAAGTGCATTAAATAGCTAAACAATATAATAAATGATGAATGACCCGTAAGTAATGTAAGGAGTATTTAATACTGCTAATAGATCTGCTACTTCTAACTAAGGAACTCTTAATGGATAAGGAGTTTATAATTTACCTAAGCCAGGAGAGATTAATTCCAATCCAACATAGGCAACTACTTCAAATTCTAATCAAAATTCTAATCATTTTAATTAACCATTTTAAAATTTTAATATGTTTGATTAATTATTTTTATAATAAACAAATAATTCACAATAATAATAATAATAATAATAATAGTAATATTAATAGTAATAATAATAGAATAATTTTTTTAATTAAAATTAAAATGGTAATTTTCTTTTCTCATTATTAAGTAATTAAATTTAAATAAAATTTTAAGATAATAATGCTTTATTTGGATAGTAATAACAAGTTTAAAATCCAGAATAAGCATACGAAAAATAATTAAAAATTTTACAAGAAATGGGCTTCACTAATAAATAAGTAAACATCTAGGTATTATAATAATCTTTTGGAAATGTAGATTTAGCTGTTGAAAAATTATTTAAAATGTTAGAAAAATGATGAATATTTTTAAAAAATATTTTAAAAATAATATCAATTTATAAATAATTTTAATAAAATACGTGTATATAAATAATGATCAAAATTAAGATTGATCATTACAATGAATATATCCATATTTCCATCTTTTGAGAAGATTGTCAAAAGTACAATCAAAGGTCTTTTTATTGAGTTTTTTATTAACAATATTATGCTACTAGCATAACCAAATACTTAAGTCTTTATTATTGTCTAATTTAGGCTTATCTAAGTAAATATAATGATAAATTACTGATTAAAATTTATCTCTAAAAGTCGAATTTGCATTCCTTACAGGGATAAAACTCACTTAATCCTTCTATCATTTAATGCATTAGTTATTTTTGTCTTTCACTTGGTTATTCAGGATAATAAATAGCCATCGTGTGTAGAAAATTCCAAGTAAAATACCCTAAACTTTATTTACTATTAGGACAATCATCTTTCTATTGTTCTTATTATTCTTCTTCATCTTAATAATTATATTTTCTGTATTTCATTAAAGGATCTTCCTTATTACAAATTGGTTCAAAGCAATCATTTTCTTTTCTACTCTTTTTTTTATTATTATTTCCTTCTTTTTCTTTAAATATATCATCAAATTCTATGTTATTTTCCATCATTTGAATTTTAGCTGAAATATATCTATTATTATAATTTTTATATATTTTCATTTAAAATAATTTATATTTAGTATAAATATTTCTAAAATTTTTATTGACATTTTATTGTTAAAATTTAGTAATTTAAAGATATAAATAAATAATTCATTATTGTTATTCAAAAGAAAATCCATTGAATTTTTTTAAATTTTCTAATTCTTAATATTATAGCTCAAAATTTTTAGCTAGATTTAAGACATTAGTTGCAGATTGATATAATGCTTTATCTTTGATATTAAGAAAATTGATAATATGAGTTGTCTATATAATAAACAAATAAAAATTACGAAAAGATCTAGATTAATAACATGAATTTATTGTATGATTTTGAGAGAAACATAGATGATTCCAGCACTAAGAATGTTTTTGGTGGTAGAATAAAGCAAAGAGAGATCAAAATAAATCATTTTAGATAGATATAAGGAAACCTAATGAATTTAGTAAAGAATAAGATTAGATAAGAGGGCATTTGATTAGAAATGATTAATAATAAGAAGTACAAACTCATAAAGGGAGAACTTATGTATGCTAAATTAAAGTGCATATAAAATTGAGTACTCCATAGCTCTGATGTTATCTTTGGATAACTTTCCATGGGCTATTTTAGCCTGAAAAGTGGTAATAGAAATGGGGTTAACTTCTTCATACTTAGATGCAATCAACATACAAGTGACTCCTAGTAAATGTACATCTTTGTTGCTTAATTCTTTCTCTTCTTTCATTAGGTATGAGTCCATCACTTCTGCACTTATGAACCAGGTAGATTCCTTGCATTTGTAGCTTGAAAGCACTTCGATCATCCAGTCTAGCATCTTTGTTCGCATTTCTAATGAAACTTCGTGTCTTTTATGTACCATATTCGTTTTTCTTCCTTATATTTCTCTTTCTTTTTCTTTATATTATTTCTTGTCTATTTCTTGATAATAACTTAATATTTATCCACAATATTCTTGTTCTTATTCCTCATATTCTCTCTCTTCATTCTTTTATTCTATTTACTACAATTAATCTTAATATTATTATTACTAATCATTTTAATATTCTTAAAATTATTATTTTTATTGTCTTTTTTAATTTAAGTCTTGTTAATTATTTTCCATAATTACATCACTATTTTATTTTTTAATCTCTTCTATTATTTATTATTATTAGTTCTTTTAATCTAAATATTTTTTATTATCTTTAAATTACTATAAATTTTCTTTATTTTCTTTTACCAATAATTTATTAGATTACTAAAGTTAACTTTAATTATCTTATTTATTTTTTAAGTTTAATTAATTCATATTAGTTTCAAGAACTTTCATCTGCTGTCCGTTAAATTTTTAATAATAATTATTATTCCGCTTATTATAAAACTTAACTACTCTAACTATTAATATGAAGAATTATATAATATTTATTAATTTGTAAATATAAAAATATAAAAATAATAATAATATTTTAATGAATATTTAGGAGAAAAGAAAATTAATAAAAAATAAATAGAATCAAAATCAAGACTACACTATTTCGTATATTAATATATAGGTTTCTGATAACATAACTTATTGGGGCATTATTTTATTTATAATTAAATCTTAAATCTCCAACCATTACTTCATAACTTTATGGTAAACATGTATTTTGTATTATCCGTTTTATTATTTACCTTCATGACAAATATTGGCAATCAAATTGTATTTCTACTAAAAATTATCTTAAATATTATAGCAATATAGTAATATTACATTCTGATAAATTGAGGTTATTAAGTGGAAACAAAACTATTGTCGGATTTTTTTCTACAAAAAAATTGTTCTTTACAAACCTATTTAGATATGAAAATCAAGATAAATATATTTAAAATATGAATTTAATTATATAAAAATATATATAATTTAATATGAATGTATTTATATATATAAATAGACCTTTTAAAATGAAGAATAAGATAATTAGGGAGTGAGTTCAATTGATAGGTGATATATTGATCATCATGCAAAATGGGATTATCAGGATGAAATTTAGTAAATAAAGAGTTGATGTTAATATGAGGGATTGAATTCTAAATATCAGAGTTATTGTTTTTGTATAAAGGAATCTAAGGAATGTCAAGAGTTAAATAACTAAACTCTTTATTTTCCTCTTTTATTAATTCTCTTTTGTGCTCGTCTTTATAGTATTTTACACTTAATTTACCTTTTAAATTTTATTTTATAATTTATTTTAGCTCTTTACATTTCCCAATTTCGAATTAATTTATTAACCACGCAAAAAATTAAATTGGATCAGATTGCTTTGATATAGAAAATCTTTTATTGCTTTATTGTTATATTGTTTATATTAGCTCATGTGGAGAAACATGTCCTTTAAAGTTTATATTATTAAAAATTTTCAGCAATATTTCATTAAATCATAAGCTTATTTAAGATTTTTATTAATTGTTACTATTATTATCATTCATATTTTGAGAATTATTAAATTAAGAATTATTTTAAAGTTGCAAGAAATAATTTCTTAAAGGCTGAATTCTGGCTATAGTTTACAAAATAACATTAAAATAATCAGTAGATTTAAGATTATTTAATCCAACATATCCTGGCATGTAATCAATCCCTTCTAGAGTTTAACTTATTTGAACAATATTATCAATTGATTCTATATATTCTTAGGTATAAACTGGTTTAAGATTAAATATTATATCGTTCAATGAATCGTTTATTATTTATGTATTTTCAGGCAATTAGTATATATTTTGAGTCTCTAAATTTATAAAAATTTAGTGATTTTCTTATAAACTATGAATATAAGCAAAAGTATTTAATCCTCTTCCTTAAAAATATTTCCCACATTTTAAACAGCAATAAACATTTACTCAAGATAAACTAACACTGCACACTTTATCGAAATCAAAATCAAGCATTTCTCTTTTAATTTATTCATTTAATATTTATTCTTCTTCTTTGTTTTATCTTTCTAATTTCACTTTCTTAATCTTTTCATCATTATTTTCAAATAATATTTCTTGATTATTCATTTATTTATATATTTTATTGATATTGATATATTTTAAAATATTTATTTTTATTAATTATTATTTTATTTATATATTTAATTATAATTAATAAATATTATCTGATTTTTTATATAATTATAAATATTTTCAAAATAATATTAATTCTAGAATTTATATAATTTATTCATTATAATATTAAAAACTAAAAGTATGGCAAATAAAATAATAATAATAGTTATTGCTATTTTTTTGTCTGCAATTTATTATATTTATAATGATATTTAAAGTGTTAAAGTTTAATTAGATGAAAATAAAATAATTCAAGGACTCAACTGTTCTATCTCATAAATTATTTAAACTAATTAAGAAATATATTAAAATTTACAAAATTTAAGAAAATAGCAATTTTTTAGGATTTTTAAAGTGAATTTAGATAAAAAATGTCCGTTTTGGGTTGCTTAAAAAATTTGTAGTACTTAAAAATGCCCAGTTTGCACTTGTAAAGATGAAGAGGTTCCTTTAATTTTTAAAAAAACAGATAAAATTATTATTAATTCTATATAAAGTGAAGAATAATGGACAGAAAATTGTTTGTTATAAAAATAATTAAATATAAATGTATAAAATTAGCATTATAATAATTATAATTTTGAAGAAACTGATGGTAAATATTATAAATTAAAATATAATATAAAAATTTATTATCTATTATTCTAGGAATTTATGTGGATATGTAATAAAATTTAGAATCATATACAGGATATAACGGCACTAATATTTGGCCTATTATTTATCAAGAAAATTGTTTTAGTAATAATAAAATATTATAATAATTTAATTAAAATTTATATATATATTCAATATAATAAAAATAAGTTTAAAGTTTTTAATTTATAATAATTTATATTTTTTTATAATTTGAGTATTTTTAAAATAATTTTATTAAAAATAATAAATGCTTTAATAATATAATATTTGATATATAAATAAATAGTCAATAGTTAACAATAATGTATGGAGGATTAAATTTTAAATAGATTAATAAGCGGAATTCATGCATCAATAAATTGTCATATAAGTTAATTTTATACCGAATAACCAAATTCAAATACTTTATTAAAAAATTTAAGTATTTTTAATGAATGAGTATTATAGCATCCTTAAAGATTAGAAAACCTTATATTTACATATTCAATCATATTAAGGTAAATAAAAAAAAGATAATAATATAATAATATGATGATAAATAAAATTAATATAATGATGAATAATAAATGATAGATCATTTATAAAGATATATGAGAAACTATAAAAAGTAGAGAGAAATTAATAGATAATAGATGAAAAGAGTAGAGAGTTACTTGATGAAATATATTTAGATGTAACTCGAAAATAAATGAAGAATGTGTTACAAGAGCATGAATATTTTAAAGAGAAAAAGCTATTAAAAGAATAAATATTTAACAAAATAGTGAATATAAGCCGTATAATGGATTGTGTTGAGTGTGAGAAGTGCCAATTACATGGAAAATTATAGATATTAGGATTAGGAAGTGCATTTAGCGTGTTATTCAATCAGCAAGAATAAGAAATAGAGCTCAGCAAATTTTAAAGAAATTAGTTTATTGCACTTGTCATTACTCTTGCTAAACTATCTTCGAGTCTGCATTATGTTCATTCTACTTAGTAGCTTTTATCCTCTTACAAATTATTGTATTGGCAAAATTATTTTTGCTCATAATAATTTTTCATACTTTTACTTATTTTATTATTTAAAATCAAAGTACTCTCCTCTTACTTATCGTGAATATATATTCATTATATTTAAATATTATCATTTCTTTATCATCTTCTTGTAGTTTGTCTTTATCTCATTTAATTTCTAAAACATCTGACTTTTTTACTTCTATTTATTATAAATAAATATATATATATTATTATATATGAATATCATATATCTATTAATTTACTTTATGTTAATTTAACTATTTGTTTTCGTTATTGCTGGATTTAGTTAAGCTTTCTGTATCTTATTAATTTTACTATATTTAATCATCATATGATTTTTTGTATTTTTAATTATGTTAAGATTAATTTAATTCTTAATTTTATTGAGATTAATTATTATAATCTTGATTGTGATTATGCAAGGATGAATTATTGTTATTATTAAATGAAATAGTATTATTAGTTTTAGGAGATTATAGATAAATAAGTTGAGCATAGCTATTTTTAATTTAATCCATTTTTTATTGAAAATTAGAATTATTGTAATTAGAGACCATTTTGACATGATTATTATTAAGAAATGAGAGTGAATTATGAATAAATTAGATTTGAGTTTAAGAGAGTTAAGAGAAATGTTTGTGGAGGAGAGAAGGAGCAAATTTGTTTTATGATGAGATGAGTGAATAATAATTTAGGATGAGATCATGAAGAGGGGAGGAGGGATCATTAATTTTATGAGAATTTAATGAGGATTAATCCATTAAGTTTATTTATTTTATTATTTCATTCACTATTTATTATATTTACTTATTGTTCTCTTCATGTAGAAGGTTGTTAAGCCATTTATATATATGTTGGTCTTTAACTGAATGTTCCTTAAGTACGTCATAATACTTCCACACATTTTATCCTTTTATAACCACTATCTATATTATATTTAATATATATGTATTATGAATATATTTATAAATAATGTATAGAATTAAATATGTTTAAATATGTATGTATAATATGAGTATATAATGTAAGCATATAAAAATGGTGTAGAAGAATATAGAAATTAAAATAATGTGAATATATAAGAGCATTTTAATTACCTCCCTTAGTATGGTTTTAATGACCTTAATGCCATTATCATCATCATTCTTAAATAAACAAGTATACTCATGAAATTTGACAAAGAGCAACTAAAGATCAATAGTATGAATATCATTTTTGATATGAGTGGTGAGTTTAAGCATACAATTAATAACTAAACTAATTATTCTGCTTTCCTATTCCATAGATCTATATTTCATCAATAAGTCAAATAATACTTGATACATCAGCCATCCTTGACTCTTCTCTAATATACCTATTATTACACTATTTACCATTTTCACACTTTAATTATTCTCTTCTCTTTTTTTCATGTCTTCTAATAGCAATTATTGTAATATCTCTTCTATGAATTAACCATATAAAACACTCTTTAGTTCTCCTACAAACTCTACTCTTTAAAATAATTCTTCTATTTATTATAAGTATAAGTCCAAATTATTCTTTTTATATTTCTATCTATTGTCTAAAATTTTAAATATTGATTTATATATCATCTCCAATATTCTTTCCAAATATTCGTTTTCCAATTTTGTCTCCTTCTTTTCTTTTAATTTTATATTAACTTCTTTTATATATTATGATAATTCTATCAATTATTAATCATTAATATTCTCATAATCTTAATACAATTCTACTTTCTTATCATCATTCTAATTATTAATTATACAATTATTATTAATATTAGTATTATTGTGAATATTAGTATTAATATAAGTATTATTATTAATACTACTATTATTATTAATGCTATTATTATTAACATTACTACTATTATTATTTATATTGTTATTAATATTATTTTAATTATTGCTAATATTACTATTATTGTTAATATTACTATTATTATTAATATAAGTATTGATTTATTAGTTAGATATTGATATTTGAGATTGCTGTAATTATTATTGAAATTATAATGACTATTATTACTTTAATTATTATAGTTTTTGCTATGAGAATGATTTATTAGTATTATATGTCTATATTTGAGAGATATATTAATGAGTGAATCCATGATTGATAAGTTAGAATGCAGAATAATGATTAATGAGAGTATTGAAAAAAGGGTAGAGAAGAGTATAAGATTGGAGAAGAGAAAGGATATTGAGATAATTGAGGAAATGTTAAAGAGGGATGTTAAGGAAGATAGAATTAACAAATGATTTTATTGCTATATTCTCTTTATAGATTCTGAGAATTTATATAAAGAAGAATATAACATTATCATGTTTATTAAGTTTCAACAATGAATTAATTATAGATGAAAACATTTCGATATTACTAACTTAATTAGTGTCATTATTATTATTATTATTATTATTATTATTAATAACAGCTAACTTAACAGTACCAAGTATAATATTAACCTCATAATCTTTAAGTTCTAATCCACTATTAACTAATGCTTTGATCATTCCAACCACTCCTATTATTAATTCTCTAATCTGATTACTCCAAATCCTTACGAATCCCCATTTGATAAGTAAATCACTTACATTTATTATATTATCCATCTCTTATTAAAGAGTAATCTTTGTTAATATTATTTCGGTAGCTTCTATATTCTTTTTGAAGTCGAAACTCACCATTCCTTTTAATAATGACATTCTTACGAATTTCTATAGATTTAAAAATAGTTTTTCACATAAATCATCATCTATTTAAGTCAAAGGCCAAGGATTCTTTAGTTCTTCTTCTTATCTTTATCTTTTGTATTCCATTGATTATCTATAATCTGCAAATAAATCATTCTCGTTAAATTTTATCTCATTTTATTTTTCTTATTAATTTTATTATTAAATTTATTATTAATATTATTATTATTAATACTACTATTGTTAATGTTACTATTATTAATATTATTATTAATATTATTATTATTGTTATTATTATTATTATTATTATGACTACTATTATTGCTATAATTATTATTATTATGACTACTATTATTGCTATAATTATTATTACTATAATTATTATTACTACTACTATTATGATTACTATTATAATAATGATTATTACTTAGATTAATTAGCTGTATATATTTGAGAATGTATGGACTAAAGAATATTGTTGATTTCTGTTTAAAATGCAGGTTTAAGATCCTTAATAAGTTCATGATTATTAAGTATCTAATTTGAATGAGGATAAAGATGAGTGAGATAAGCAATAGCATGATTTCAAATGATGGTATTTTTATCAATAAGACTATGTAGAAGAGGTGTAAGAATAACTTTAAGATCAAGCAACTTTATAAATTGCTAAGTTGTAAAAATAGGATTAGATAAGAACTTAAGAAATTCTGCTTTAAATTCAGGATTAGATTCTTGTAAAAACATAAATCCTTATTATACAACTTATTCATATCCACAATGATCTCCAATAGTTTTTAATGTTTCTAATGCTTCTGTTCTTACTTAAGGGTTTTTCTCTCCAACACTAGCCATTAGCCAATTGATCATACTTTTTACATTTTGTTTTATTTCTTGTTTCTTAACTAGTTCTCAAATTAATTCCATAAAACCTCTTTGAACTACTTTATTTTTTTCTCGTAATATTCCATCTTTTAAGATCATTAGTACTTCACTAATTTAGTTATTTTTTAATTTTATTAACTCTGTTATTGTTATCATTGTTTAGACACCTTCTTTCTTAACTTTCCATTCTTTATCTTTCATCATATTTATTGCTTTATTATAATCTTACTCTACTTTATTCTTATCAATATTATTATTATTCATATTATTATTTATATTATTGATGTTATTATTGTTGTTATTATTATTATTATTGTTATTTTTATAGAAACTTTCCTTTGTATTAGATTATTCTCCATTGATTTATTCTTGCTATTTTTAATTGGTTAATTAATTAGCTTGATTAATCTTCAACTCTTCATAAATTCTTTTAATTTATTATTAATTAAGATTAATGAAATAATCAAGAACTTTAATGCCTATCTAAGCATGTATTGATTTTAATAATACAAATCCTTAATCTCTAATTTAATTATTTGTATTCATTATCATTAATTTATTGATTTCCATTATATTCTTTATATTAAGTTAATTCAACTGATAATTTTATAAAATTTTTATTAAAACATTCCCAAACTCTACTAATTATTTAACTAGTATTTTATTCTTATTAATTATTAATATTTTATCAATAATTTAATCTAAAATCCACTTCATTTCAATATACTTTGCACTATTAAGTATTAAATTTTCGTTATTAACTAAGAATTTAGTCTCACTTAATTTTTCAATTATAAAGTCTAAAACTATATCACATTCTTCTTTTTTATATTGATTATATTAAATTAACTATTCCATTATCAAATAAATTTCTTTTATTAAATTTATATTTGTTTCTTTCCAATCTTTTAACTTATTTTTCAAATAAAGCAAAAAATGTTTAATGTTATTTTTTATTTCTTCTTATTTTTTTATTTAAATTTACTTTAAACCTTCCAACTTTACTTTCCAATTTTAGTTATCTAATTCTTAATCGAATTCACTAAATTCATGATAAGTGTTATTGTTCATCTCAGTTTCTTAAATTCACTTTTCTGTATTATTTTATTATTTATCACTTATTTATTATTTGTTATTATTACTTTTAATATTAGAATTAATATTACTATTATTATTGATTAAATTTTTATTCATTTTTTTATTTTTATCGTCTAATTACTCTTTATTATCTAATTAATTAAAAATCTCTCAATAAGTCATAACACTTTAATCGTTCATATTTACTTTATTTTATTCTTCAATAAAATTTAATTCTAATTCCTTTTATATTTCTTTATGAATTTCATTTATTCTTGTAATTTGTTACGATTTAATGTTTTTTAATACTAAAAAAATAATATAAATAGTAGTTAAATAATTATTATGAAAAATAATGAAATATAAAAATATTCTAAATTACTTTCATCAATATAATTTTTATTGATAACAATTTTTAAATGTGCAATCAATTATAATGTTAAGTCTCTTATTTCTCCAGCATTATCATTAATTAACTTTCAAATAACATCAGAAAGTTAATCTAAATCTTATTTAGTAATTAAAAGTTATGACTTTTTTGAGGGATTTTAATTTAAGAATTTAAAATATTTGATTAAAAATTATATTGAATTATATTTAATAGCAGGAGAATTGTTTTATAAACAAATAAGAATGTTTTCAGGATTATTTAAATCTAATTTATAATTTCTAATAAGAATATCCATTAGTTTATTTATCTCATCGAGCAAATTCTTATTTTTCTCTTTACTTTTTTCTAAAACCAAATTCAAAAACTCATTTAAATTTAATATCTAATTATTCTTCATAAACACAAGACTTATTATTTTAATAGTACATTATAATACAACGAAATTATTCTCTTTTAACATATTTCTTACTAACTTATTTATATTTTAACTCTCATTTACAATATCCTTCTAATTTTCTAAATAATTATAATAAATATCCAATTATTCTTTTTTTAAATTCCATTTTGATATACTAATTAAATCATTTACCCACGAGTCATTATATAAGCTTTCATTAATTTAACTATTTTGAACAACGCTATTTTTACAAATATTAATCTTTTCATTTTATTATTATTATTACTATTATTATTATTACTATTATTATTATTATTTTAACTATTTAACTTCAATCTACTATTGCTATTGAGATAATAATTAAGATGAATTATTATTTATTGTATTAGAGTTTTTATTATCCAATAATTTTTAAATTTCATCAAATTAAAGTTTCTTAATGTAAGGAAAGGTACTTTAGAAAAGAGATGATCCTAATGACTGCAAAATATTTGAATAAAGAATATATAATTCATTTTTGACTTCTTTATGCTGATGAAAAAGTTGATTTAAATTTGAATAATAATTGGAAAGCTCATTGATAGGAATATTTTATAAAATAAATAAAACAGCTATAAGAATCTTACTATTCTTAGAGGTAAAGGCTTCAATAAGAAAGTTATTGAGAGACTAAGATGATAATAATTATTAAAAGATATTCAATGCATTGTGCTTGAGTTTATTTGAAGTCAAATATTTTTCTAATAACACTCTTGATATTTCCTATCGACTCTACTCATTTAGAATAAGACTTTTTTACAACCATATTTATAATAGATTCATGCTTTTTTCTTAAAGTTATGGGTTATTCTCGTTAATTATTTTATCAAGTTTTTATTCATATTTTTCTGCTTCTAACGAATTCTTAAGTATAAGATTTTGAAGCTAAACAATTCCGTCAAGTTTTATTTTAAATGCTCTGCTCATTAATTTTTCTTCCAATTACATTTCTTATCCTTAATCATCTTAATTATTTGTTTACTCATTTTTTTTTAGTTCATCTTTATTATTTTAATTATATTTTTACTTTAAAGAAGTACTTCAAAATCATAAGAGCTATTTATTATTTAAGATGGCATTCTTTCATGATTTATTATTACTTTACTATCTTCCTATTATTCTTAATATTTATTCTATTGATCCATTTATTTTTTTTATATATTATTATTCTTTTATTACTAATATAAACTATAAACAATATTATATTAAATCAATTAATATTATTTTTTACTATTAATTTATTAATACACTAAAAATTACTATTTTTATTCTTATTTTTCTAATATTTTATTTTTATTTTTGTAAAGTAAATTATATTCTAAAATCAAATTTAATTTATGTTAATGAATATAATATCAAATCTAAATTTGAAAAGAAATAAATATTAATTAATTAAAATATATTTTATAAATATAAAAGCAAAAATTTTAAATATATTAATAAAAATATAAATAAATGTTAATTTTATATTAATTTACTTTATTATTAAATAATATAATCAAATTATATATTTTTAAAATTAAAAATGAAGTTAAAAAACAGCAAAAATATTCTAAATAAATTAAAATAAAGTCAAAAAATAGAATCATAAGTTAATATAAATGACTAAATTTAGCATTATAATAAAATTTATAAGGAATAATCACAATAAAAATTTAATATTATAGACATCAATTATGAAAATGAAGAGGTTCAAATTAAAGATATAATTATTAAATAAAATTAATTCTTAAATTAATAATAATATTAGAAATAGTAATAAAATGAATAATAATTTTAACAAAATAATTTTAAAAATAATAATGAAACATTGATAAAAAATAATATTTCATATAGTTGGATATAAAATAAAGAGAAAATAATATAAAAAATATAAAAATTAGAGTTAATAATAAAATAAATAAAAGAAAAAGAGAATATTATTATTTTACACTTAATGGATAAAGATAAAAATATGATTTAGGGATACTGTTAAGGCAAATCTAATTAGTTAAACTTAGAATAAAGAATAGAATTAAAAAATGTGACTCTTATAAAACAATTCAATTAAAAACAAACTTAGAATTTATTGGAATGTAGTCAATAAAATAAAGTATTCTCTTATATCTTAAATATATCTATTTAAAATATTGTTGATTAAAATAAGGAATTATAAATCTGAAAAATTTATATATTTTTCAACTAATTTTGACAATGTCATTAAAATTTTTATGGTTTATTAATTCTGACTAATTAAATTTTTATGACTAATCATCATATATGTGTTAAATTGCCGTATGAATTTTCCAATTATTAATCATTTATTATTTTAAACTAGTGCTGCTTTCTATTTTTTCCAATGTTTACTATAGCAATTCAATAGTTTATTATTAACTTATTCTTTCTAAATTTATTATCAATTTTTATTAACTTTATTATATTTATTATTATTCTATTTACTAATTTTATAATTCTTAAAATTATATTTCTTATTGCTAAAATTATTTTTAAATAATTTCCAATTGATTTTGTAAAAATTAGTTTTATTCTTTTAATTAAATTAATTCTTATTCATAATTTATAATTATCTCTTAATTCTAATGTATTTGCTATTCATAATAAGATTTATTTTTAGTTGTTAAGTTAGAGTTTTTTACTTTTTTAATTTAAGAATCTATTTTTTCTTGTATAAATATTTTATTTGTTAAATTTAATTATTTATTCTCTTTATATAAATCAATATTTATTCTTTTCATTTCATTTATTTGGTATTATAATTCTTTGTTTTCTTTTAATTATTCCTATTATTTTTATATTATTTATTATTATTTTTGATTTTCTAAAACTAATTATTGTTAGTCTTATTGTTCTAAAATTAATTTTTATATTTAAATTCTGAAATTCTAAATTTAATCTCTATAATAATAAACTTACTTTTCATATCCTTACATACAACTTATTTAATCTTCTAATTATTTAATTGCATTCACTTTTTAATCTAAATCATTTTTATTTGATAGATATTCATTTTCTTATTAATCAAATTTATATTTATAATTCTATAATTCTTATTATTATTAATTAATAATATTTTAATATTAATAAAATTAAATTTCATTTGATTTATTAATTCTATCCGATTAATTTTATTAATCCTATTCATTATCTTTTTTAAATATATTATTATTAATTTTTGCTTATAGTTCTTATTATATTTAATCATTTAATATTTGTAGTTATTAATATTCTTATTATAAATTATAGTATTTTTCTATAACCAAAGATACAATTTTATCAATCTCATTAATTTTAATCATTTCTTAGTTATTTTCACTTATTTCACCATTATAATTTGATGAAAAATTTTAATTATTTTAATTTTTTTCTTATTTATTAAATTAATTATTAATATTAACATCTGTATTTTTAATTAAGCTATTATTACTATTACTTTATTAATTTAACATTGAGTTAGTTTTGTTTTAATAATCGTTATTTTGATAATGATTTTATTAGATATTAGAATTAGAATAATTATTTTATATAGAATTAATATCAATTTAAAAAGGCTATAATAGTTTTAGAAAATAATCATAATATATATTAGATTAATAATTAATTTGTTGCAATAAAACTTCATCTACTTTATTATTTAAATAGCTAATTTATTATTCATAATACTCTCCTTTCATATTATATTCATTAATTTGTTCTTACTTTTAATCTAATTATTGATTTAAAATTTTATTATATTCTAAATATTCTTATATTAATTTTTAAGATTATTCTAATTATTTTTCAATTTATTATTTTATTTTTAATTCTTTGTTTATATTAGTTTAAAAAATTAGCTAACAATTTAAGTTTTCTTATTATAATTATTTTATTTAAACATTTTAATTATTTAAAAAATTTTCTTATTCTTTTATTTTTTGATTCATTTAATCTATTACAAGTTTGAGTTAATTTATCTATTAAAAATTGTTTTATTTTTCAGATTCAACTGATTGAAAAAGCATTTTTTATTAAGCTTAAAAACTGTGTTCCGTCTATTATTTCTTTTAAAATTAATTATTATTAGAAATGTTAAAACTATTATTTTCTATTTCATAATTCAAAGTGCTATTCTATTTTTATGTTTTTTATTTATTCATACTTACATTATTATTATTACTTGTATTATTACTTAAATTTATATTTTCTTATTTTTTTTCATTGTTTAATTCATTTATAACCATTTCCTCATCTTCATCTTCCTAATTTTCTTCATCTGTTTTTTGATTTGCATTATAACTCACATTTTAAACATTTTCACTATTATTTTATTGATTTTGTTTTAAAATTTATTAAAAATATTAATGACTTATATATTAATCCTCACTACATTTAGAATATCTTCAATTATTTTATTCATCGCCATAATTATCATTTTGACTTTTCTTTATATATATTGGTGATAATTAATTATTGCTATTACTTAATGAAGTAATTGATATCTCTTCATTTGGATATGGTATTTCTTCTATTAAATTCTAAAGTTCTTATTTTGTTTTAGATTTTTTTTATATTCTTAAATTTTATATTTACTTTTAATCTATCGATTCATTTTTTTTTAAATTCATTTTATTATTATTATATTTTATATTATTAATTTAAATATAAATATTTTAGTGTAATTTTATAATATCATTTATAATAAAATAAACATAAAATTTATTTAATATTAAAATATTTAATAAATTAGATTTAATGTTTATTAATATAAATAAATAATTCATTCATTATCCAAAAAAATTTAAAAAAATTTATCTTGGTTTATTAAAATGTTATCTAATCTCTATAGAGACTATGTGTCTTGAATAAATGTAGAATTAGAATTGTTTTTTGTAATAAAAATATCACATAAATTTGAACTTAAACTTTGGGTAAATTAATCTAGTTGATATTCTTTTTCTATTTCTAATTATAACTATTCATCATCAGTAGAATCAGATTTACATTTTTTTTAACCTGAATTTTATAAATCGATTCCACTTTATTAATTATATTTCTTTTAATCTATATTAGCAAATTATTAATTTAATATTAAAAGTTGTTAATCATATTCTATTTACTGTTATTACTATTACTATTATTATTAAAAATCAATTTGGTTTTTAATAAGTAACATTGATTGTTATAATTCAAAAAAACTTTCAAAGTTATTTTTGATATTTATTAATTATTATTAATTCATTTGTTATATTTAATTATTTTCCATTATCTTTTAATTTTACAATTAATATTATTACTAATATTACTTTTATTACTATTGTTAAAATTATTATGAAATTTGATTAGTTTAGATTTTCTTGCTGGTATTTTTATTTATAGATATTTTAGAATTAAGATTATAAATTTGATTTCGATTAATTTCAGCATAAAAGAATATATTGTCTTGAATTAAACGGGTGAATTTCCTATAATATAAAGAATAAAAAAATACCTTTGATCTTAATTTGAGTGATAATTGGGACACGGTGCTTTTCTTGAACAATGTTTTTTTTCTTACAATTCCTAACAAAAATTGAGTTTATAATTAAGAGGATGATACTCAATCTCCTTCCAACCATGACAATACTAACAATCAAAAGCATTAACACATCCGTCCTCATAATTCATAAGAAACTTGTCGCCCTTCCAATTAGGACACTCTTCCAAAAAGTAATAATTAGATTATTTGGGTTTCCTTCTGAAATCTTACCAATTATGACAATACTCACACTAACTTCGATCATGCTCAAATTGATTAAAGGGACAAAATACAGTTTTAAAATGAAAGATATAGAAATCATTATCCTTCTATAGAGTATGGATTAAAGGCACACTGATTTCGCTAACACTATGTGCAAAAGAACAATAAGGACCATATTCACATTCATTTATATGATGAGGATATTTATCACAAAATTTGCTTTTATATTTGGAAGGTCTATACAGCATTTCTACGTAATTATGACTATATTGGCATAAATCATCTTTTGAGCAAATACCTGATTTATTTTTTGTTATTTGTTCACACATTTCTGAAGAGTAGAAATCACCGATTCGTTTACGATCTTTATTGTTGTGATAGTTTGGACAGTGTTTATGGTTATGATCTTCGCGGATTTGGCATTAGTAGATTTTAAATTTATTTAGATTTAGTTCTACGATTTCTTGGTTATTCTCCAGATGTTGGTATTGACCGTTTGTATATTCTAATATTTCTTTGAACTCTATGTATGATTATTATTGTTTCTTGTTTTTAGTACTCTTTTTTTATTTTGTATTCTTGTTGCTCATTTATAATCTTTACTTTTATATTTTATTTCACTCTTCATTTATACATCAAAATATATCTTGTCTTTATTATTATGCTTCCAATAAAATTAAATTTTAATAAAATGATAGTTAATAATTTTGCTAATAAAATCATATTTAATATTATATTTTAATTCCAATAATAAAATTATAATATCATCAGAATTATTATGATAATATAATGTAAAAAATATTAACAATATTATAAATAATATTATTAAAAAAATTAGATATAAAAATGTAAGGAATAGATGATAGAGAGCAAATAGAAATATTTATATCATGTAGGAATTTGGCTGATTTAGACTTAACATCTAAAAGTGATCCATAAGTATTAGTATTTTTAAAAAGTGGAAACGAAAGCGCATATTAAAAAATAGGATAAACAGAAAAACAAGAGAATAATTTGAATCCAAATTTCCAAAAAACAATAGAATTATCATTTATATTTGAAATTTAACAACATATAAAATTTGAAGTGCGAGATATAGATGGTAATGATTTCGATTTAATAGGAACATTTGAAACAACAGTAGGAAAATTAATGGGAAGTAAATTTAGCACCCAAGTTGGAGAATTAACTAATTAGAATAAAAAGAGAGGATAAATAATCGTAAGAGCTGAAAAAACTAATGATAATACTGATGTAATCCATTGGTAAATGAAGGCCAAAGTGGAATCTAATAGATCTATATTCTCAGGTCATACCAAACCTGTTATTAGAATATTAAGACCTATCGAGAATAATTAATTTATTAAGGTTCATGAAACTGAGTATTATCCTAAGTTAGAATGTCTTTATAGTTTATTTACTATCAAAGTTTAGAAACTATGTCATTCTAATTTTAATATGCCTATCAAAATTGAAATACGAGACTATCACAAAGATAAAGAGTCAGGTAAATATTAATTATAAATAAATATAAAAATAATTATGAGTAATTTAATATAGAAAACAAATTAATAATTAACTGTAAATATAAAAATGAAAAAATAAATAATTAATATAGAATACATGGGATGTGTGTAGATGAATGTAGAGTAATTATTAAAATCGGAGGGGATGAAAATAAACATAGTTAATGAGAAGAAAAAAGTGATAGGAGTGATTGAGATAATTAAATTTAAGATAGTTAAGCAATACTCATTCCTTCAGTTTATAAGAGGAGGGGTTTAAATGGGGATGATATTAGGTATAGACTATACAGGAAGCAATGGAGATCCCCATAGCACGTCCTCGTTACATTACTTGAACCATAACAATCCGAATAAACTTAACCATTATTAACAATCAATAATCAATGTTGGCAATATTGTCATCAATTATGATCATGATAGACTTGTACCTACTTTTGGATTTGGAGGCAAAGTCCCATCTCTCTCGCCAGAAACTCTGCATTGTTTCCCTATTAATTTTGATATCAATAATCCTTAACTTTTTGATATTCAAGGAATTTTGCATGCTTATGCTAATTCTCTAAATTATGTGAAATTATCAGGACCAACATATTTCCACCATTTGCTGACTAATGTGGAATTACTTTGTCATAATTAAATGATATAAAACATTTATGTTTATACTATCCTTTTGATTCTCACAGATGGAGAAATTCATGATATGGAGGAAACAAAACAAGTTATTGTTAGGATGTCTTAACTACCTATTAGTATTATCATTATTGGGTTGGGAGAGGGTAGAGATTTCTCTAGTATGAATTAATTGGATTCTGATGAAAATGTATTAACAGATAATAAGAATAATAAAGCTGTAAGGGATATTGTTTAATTTGTTGAGTTTTCAAAATATAATAATAATGTTTAAGCTCTCACTTAGGAAGTATTAAGAGAATTACCTGATCAAGTTGTATAATTCTATTCTTATAAAAATCTTGCACCTTTGCCTCCCTAAAATTTTAGTTATAGTACCTTTCAACTTTAATAGTAACCGTAATAACCATAACTAAAATAACCATGACATAATAATTTTTATTTATTACTTATTAAATATTTTTTTAATATTTTTTATTTTTATTTATATAATTCTATTATTTTAATTGTAATAATTATTATTTGTATATTATTATAATTAATAATTATATTAATTTAAAAATGAAATTTAATCTTTAGATAAAAATATTTATTGTAGTATAATATTTTATTTTAAGCTATTAATAAAAGATGTTTTTAATGAGAATTTTTCATTTGCAAAATTTATAAAAAAGAGGATAAAATTAATTTTTTTTTTTTTTCTCAGAAAAATTATAAAATGAATCTGTAAAATATTTTTTAAATACTTACAATTTTTAATTTTCTTAAGATATAAATTAAAATTATAATTAAACAAATATTAATTAAACAACTTAACCTGATGCTGTATTATTTAGTGGCAAATAAGATGATTACACTATTTTTGTTATAAATTTTTATTTAGAATATAGTGAGATAAAAAAGCCGAAATATTTATTTGTGAATTAAATTGAACAAAATAATTTAGTATAATCATAAAAAAATAATACATTAATACAAAAATAATATTAATTTTTACTAAATCCAGATTATGAATAATATTAAGAAAGTTATAAAACTGTTGCCAGTATTTAATAAACTGCTGAAATTATAAACTATATTTTAATAGTTTGTTTATTTTATTATTTATAAAATAGAAATAAACTGATAATTCTATTTAATTATTTAACTCTTTAATAATTTTTTTAAATTTCAAAATAATACGGAATTAATCTCTATTCTTAATCTAAATATTTAGTTACTAATATTGAGTTATTTCACAATTAATTTAATTTTTATTTATATGATTTTTTTAAAATTAAAAACATTTATATTAACCCTGATGTTTTAGCGGGGGGAAAAGAAAACCATTATCATAAAATGCATTTTATAAATAATTTTTTTAATTGTTATATTTTTATAATAATTTATTATCTTTTCAAATTCAGTATTAAAATTTACTTTAAATATGTAAAAAAATATCCTTTGTTTATTGATAATATCATATTTATATTTTTTAGATTTTTATGGTAGGATGAGATTATTAATTAGTTTCAATTATTTATTTCAATATAATTTATTTCTGAATTTTCTTTTTAATTGTATTAAACTTATTCTTTATCAAAAAAATTTTCAAATTTTTCAAATTATAATTGAATAAATTATTCTGAAATAATAATAGCTTTATTAACTTTAATTTTTTTTATTTTTTAATTTATTTAAAAAATTTAAAAAAATGTAAATATTTACAAAAAAAATGATAAAATAAATAAAAAAATCTTGTAATTATTTTAAAATGAAATTTATTAATTATTGTTTGTCATTTTAATTTTGATATTATAAATTGAAGTATCTTTTTGAGATATTTTTATTTATATAATAGTAATAGTTGATATTATATTTAAAAGAATTCTTAAATTTACTAGGAAGTATTTTCTATAATATTCTTTAAATCTATTTTTTATTATTACAATTGTCTAATCTTAAGACTGTAATGCAATATTCTTAATTAAAAATTAATAAAAAAATTTTATTATATTAAATTATATTTTGAATATAATTATCATGGCATTAATTATTTATAATTATTTTCTTATGATTAAATAAATTATTTTAAAATAAGAAATCAGCTTTTAATAAAAATTTAATAATTTAAATGAAGAATTTTAATAAATGGTAAAAAATAGAGTGTTTTTTCAAATGTAAAGTTAAGATGTCTTTGTTTAAAAAAATAATAATGATTTATTAAATGCTGAAGAAATAAATTCTTAAAATAAAAATTAAAATAATGAATTTTAAACAGAAAAGTTTTTAATCGAAGATGAATTACAAAAATTTGATTATGATTATTATTATAAATTAAATTAAAATTTATCAAAGTATAGTTATCTTGATAATTAAGATAAAAATTTTATTTCAAAAGATACTTCCTTATTACTATCAGATGATAATAATTAAGATCTTGAAGAGGATTAAAGTTTAAAAACTAAGTAGATTATTATTTAAAATCTAGATTATGACTACAATTGATTAGATTATTAAAGTATTATTATAATTAAATTTATTTTTTTATTATAAACTTTTTAATAAATTTAAAAATATATCAACATTAAAATCTTTTCTTTTTTGCCTTAATATTTTAAACAGAATTGTTTTTAAAATTCTATTTTTTTGAGCCAATATTTTTAATATAATTTTAAACGGAGCTTTCAAATATTTTTTCTATATTAATGTTGTCCTTAGCTGAACACTTAATGAAATCACAATTTATATTTTATTAAATGTTTTCAATTTATTAAGTTGATTATAAATCTATTTTATTTCCAACAATAATAATAATAATAGACTCGTCAGAATTTTTTTCAACATTACTTTTCCAATATTGAATAGATTTGTATGTTTATTCATTATTTATATCAAAAACTATTATTGCTATTTAAGCATCTTTGTAATAAATAGATGCTAATGATCTATATTACTCTTATCCTGCTGTGTCCCAAATCTTTTTATTATAATTTTATTTACATTTAATCTATATTTTTTATTTTAAATTTTGATATCTTTTGATAAAAAACAGGAACCTATAGTTGATTCTATCTTATTTGAAAATTCATTATTTATATATCTATGAGCTATACTGCTTTTTCCAACACCTACTTCTAATTTTAATATAATTACTTGAATCTCCTAAAATAACAACTTTTAAACCTTCAATTTATTCCTATTCATTATTTTACATTTTTAAACTAAGATAATAAAAATATTATAAATTTATGTTGATAATTAATTTATTATTATAACAATAATAAAGAAAATATTCTAATTTAATATAATATAAATAAAAAATGAAGATATAATAATTGTTATTATTAATAGGCATTTTATCAATTGCTTATTCAAAATCAAACACTGATAACACAAAATGTCACCCAGAATGTGCATGGAAATGTGATGATCCAAAATGCCCAGCTATTTGTGACCCTGTATGTGAACCACCAAGATGCCATACATCTTGCTAAGAAC
>Ga0315908_10000700_pt1 | contig 26323 bp, 11 predicted proteins | sample LakEriMetagenome_12_FD_203520 | JGI IMG/M metagenome (GOLD analysis project Ga0315908, IMG submission 203520) | Freshwater fungal communities from buoy surface, Lake Erie, Ohio, United States - Buoy 4 MA124 | ecosystem: Environmental > Aquatic > Freshwater > Lake > Lake biofilm | place: USA...
AGTTTTATTAAGTTTATATCATTGATTATAATTATATTAAAAATCTAATTTTTTATATAAGTTTATCTATAATTAAATTTTGTAAACAAAGATTTATATTTTATTTCAGTTAATTTTAAAAAATATATTTTTTATATTTTATAAATTTATAATTTAATTATAAATATAAAAAAAAAAGATTATATTTTTATTTATTTTAAATTTTATATTATTAAATAAAGAAAAATAATTTATTTCTTTTATATTTGTCTTAATATAATTCAATAAAAAAATTTATAAATATATTAATCAATGATAAATCTTAAAAAATCTCTATTTAAACACATAAACATATACCAAAAATATATTACAATAAATATTTAAAAAATAAATATTGATAAATTATTATATTCTAAAAATTAAATATTTAAAAATTAAAATCAATAAAAATATTTCCGAAAAATAATTATATTTATTTAAATATTGTTTAACAATATAATAAATATTAAATTATTTTCTTATAATATTAATTATATTGATATTAGCAATATTATTTATAAAATTATAATTAAAATATATAAATTTTAATAATCAGAACCATTATTTTAAATGTTTATAAATCAACATTTATCTTTTTATTTTAATTCTATATTTTGGTATAGAAATTATAAAAAGAAGGGATATTATTTAATTTTTTATAGTTTATTTTTTCTATTTTATATTTTTGTTTTTAACTTAAATTTAAATTATATATTTATATATTAAATATTATAAGACTTTCAAATGTTAATTTTTTTGTTTTTAGCTAGTATGATTTCTTAATATTTGGGATAACTTTAATATTCGATGGAAAGTTGTAATATAAATAATTAGGCACAATCTCCTATAAATTTAATAGTAGAATAAGGATTATGTAATCCTACTCGAACATTAAATGTATAACTAAAATAATAAAATGAAAATTTATAAATGGATAATATTGGATTAATGAGTGTAAGATATCAAGAAATTTAATATGGAGTAAAAGGAAAAGCATTTATAAATAATTATAATTTAAGTTTAATAGCTTATGATATAATTGGAATGTAGATTGTAATTCCAAGTGAGCATTAAATATATGGAAATAAATTTCAAATGGAATTGTAAGTTTAGTTTATATAAAATAATGCCTTTAGTGATGGTGCTTAGTATTTAACAATTTCTTTGATGTTTAACGTAGATAATTCTATATCCTCATAAAACTAAATTATATTTATGAGTTCATCTAATATTGCATCAGTAAGTTTATCCCAATTATAGAGTATTAATAGATATCTTTTTTATGATTATATTGGAACAAGTACATAACCACCTTGTAATTTAACTGAATGGATTATAAGTTAATAAGTATTTTAAATCAGCTAAACTACTTTTAACTTTTTAGCTTCCTAAAATAAATATAATAATAGACCAATCTAATCGTTTTCTGGAACTATTCTTTATGGTGGAGCATCATGTGATTAAAATTTCTAAAGTTTTTTTCTTTATTGGATTTTATACATTTTCATCATTTATTTAGTAATTAAAATTTCATGATTATTTAAATATATTTTAATATATGAATATTAAAAATATGAAAATTTACAATTAAAGTATAATAATTATGTCATTTGTGTTTTTTTATTTTTTTTTTAACTGAGCTAGAAACTGGCAATGTTTTATAAGATGAATTAGAAATTTAGTTAATTTAAATTTTTTCATCTGAATTTTTTTCTGTTTAATTGATTAGATTAATAATATGATTGTATTAAAGATGTAATTATTAATAGGTATTCAGAATAAGTTAACTCTGTTCTTCCATTTTTATACTTATATTGTCTTAAATAATTTGAATAGATTAAATAAATAACTCATTATTCTATCTTATATATTTATACAATTCAATGTTATTATTATTCTCAATTATTTAATTCTAAGAAGTATTACTATTCAACAGTATACTTTCTTCGTAATTATTTTTTTCATTAGTGAATTAAATTATTTTACTATTATTTTGCTTAATATTCTAAATCATCTTTTTATTTCCTGAATTCATTTCGTTAAAAGGATTAGTAAATATCTATTATGTATTTTATTAACTGCTTTAGTACTATTTATTTTAATTTAATTATCTCTCCAGATCTTTTATTTTTTTATTATTACGATCAAAACTTTATAGTAAAGTTTCTAACCTATTCTTATTAATTGATTTTTCAAGCTGGCTAATATTTTATGAATATTAAATTTATTCAATCTTTTTATCGAATTTCTAGATTTTATCCTTAAATAAATTTTCAAGTTTCTATATTTTAGGAAGAATGGTATTATTTAAAGTATATTATAATTCCTTGCTCTATTAATTTGACTTGCTATTTAATATTCCCATTTAATAGTTATATATAAATTAAGAAAAATAACTATAATATATATTATATATATTTTTAAATTATTATTATAAAAAATTTTATTTATAGTCAATTTATAAAATTAATATTAAAAAAAAATATTTAAAAATTAATATTTTAAAAAAATTCTTAATATTTTTGCGATAAGTTTAAAAAACAGGTATTATAATTTTTAATTTTATCAACATGTATTTTAATTAAATTAACTCCTTTATTTAATTTTTATTTTGAAATTAAATAATGTATTTTTATTATTAAAATGTTATTTTTAATAAATTTATTCAAATTAAAAAATCATTTTTAAATTGTAATAAAACAAAAGATTAATATAATATTTTCGTTCAAATTTTGATTTAATTAAAAGTATAACTATTTTTAAAAAATATTATTTTTAAATATTTAAATAAAATATTATAAATATTATAACTTTTCTTTCAATCATATTTAATAGTTATTAAATGAGTTAAATTAAATAAAATGATGTTTCCAATTAAATGGCCTATAAATTGAGATCATAAAGTTTAATTAAATAATAAAATTTATTAAACAACTCAGTAGATTTGAAAAATACAAAAGATTTACAATGCCAATAGATTTTTAATTAATAAAATTGATATTATGATTTGAAATAATAAAGATATAATTAATAATAATTATAGTAGTAAAAAATTTAATAAATATAAGATAAAAAGGTAAAATAGAAGGCAGAAAACGATTATATTAATGAATAAAATTTTTTTAATTTAATAAAATAATAAAAAAAAAAAAGAAGGTAATTTAATACAAAAATAGAGAAACTTTTAGATTAAAAAATACATAATTAAAGTATTGAGTTAAAAAATATGTTTACATAATTAAAAAAAGATAATTTAGTTAACTTAGAATTTCATAATAAAATGATTATGAAAATGAATGAAATATCTTTTGGAAATAGAGAATTAGAAGAAAACTTTGAAATATTTTCTTAAGGATTTAATCAAAATAGTTTTATGATTCTATAAAAATTATTAAATAATATGGTAAAAAAATGTTCATACAAGTAAGAATTTTAAAATATTTATAATAATTAATAATAAATTAATTAAGAGCTTAAATAAAATATATTTAATATAAAATAAAATGTTTCTTTTGAATAAGAAAAATATTTAACGCCTTCTAAATTAAGGCTTTAAAGAGTTAATTTGTAATATTATCTTTTAATATTAATAGATAATCAGGTACAAGAGTTTAAAAAGAATAATAGGAAATAAAAAAGAATAATGAATCTCAAATAAGATCTAATAGTATTAGTAAAAATAACAATAGTAACTAATTGAAAAGTTAAATTAATTTTAATAGTAATAATAAGATAATTAATGAATAAGAGCAAGAAAATAAATAAAATATTAATTTTTAAATATAAAATTCATATAGTTCATCTTCAGAAGCTTCAGATTCTGAAGATAATGATGTGGAAAGATAATAAGAAATATACATGATGGAAATATTTGAACTATATTCTTAGACTAATAATAGTAAAAAAAAGTAAGAACATTTAAATAGTTGTCCAAATTGTTTAAGAGATAAGAAAATGGTATTTAAAGATGTATATTAACTTTATAGAATCGATTAATAAGCATTAAAAAATAATCAAGAATAATAAGCATTTTTTGGAATTCTTTTCGATGAATAATCAATTGAAATGAAATGTAGTGATGATATATAAATATTAACTAGAAATATGACAAAATTTAATCAACTCTTTAAAAAGACACTTTCGACAAATTTTACTGTGCTACCTTCTCATGCTAGATTTTATGACCAATATTTAAAAATAGTTAATTATTTACTTAAACTTATAATAACTAAATAAGAATAATCAAATGTTGCTATGTCTTATTAATTAAAAGACACCAATATTTTTGCTGCTTAAAAAAAACTACTAACTATTGAAATAGAAGAGTTATAATAAAAAATATAAAAATTAGAAGAAAAATGTAATATTTTAGTCAAAGAGTTAAATGATACCAAAATTAACTTTAAAAGTACTTCTTAGTAATAAAAAAATATAGAAGACAGTTTAAAATTTGAATTATTTATGTAATAAGATAAGATTAATAATTTAATGTAAAAATATAAAGATGGTTTTATGATTGATAAAGAATAATAAATATCTGATGTAGAAATTATGTAATTAGACTCTAAAATATCTTTTAATGATCTTATTAGATTATAAGATTGGGAAGTTAATAGAAGATATTTACCGTAAAGTTTACAGCAAATTAATTTTGATTGTAAGAAAATTACTCATAAATTTATTACTTATTGGGTTTAATCAAATAAATAAATAAATTGGATATCCAATAAGTATGAAAATAATGTACTTACATAAAATCAGTTATTGTTTATAAGATTTGTTTAAATTCAAACTAGAAAAGATATAATGAATAAAGTAATAAATATTCAAGACAAATTTAACACTATAGATAAATTAAATGAACTTTTTATTAAAAATAATAACCAAAATATATCTGATTAATATCACCAAGAACATTCTAGTATTGTTAATAATTTAGATTTTATACTACAAACATATAACAAACTATGTATTATTTTTATAAATATTCAAAGATAAATATTTATCAGATTCTAAAGATATATCTAGCATTTTTGTATCACAGTTTTTACTTTAATTGTAATTTAAAGAAAATTAAAAAAGCCATGATTAGCTTCATTTTGATAAATACAAAATGAAAATATTTTAATAATTATTTAAATAATTATATAAAAAAATGACCCAAATATATAATAAGTAATTTATTAATTATTATTTATTAATATATAAGTACATAAATATTTTTTTTAATTATAATTAGTAAAAACAAAGAACATTGGGACTAGATTCAAAATGAAGAATAATTAGGTTACAAACTAAGATTTAGAATTTAAGATGTTTTAAAAATATTCAACTAAATTTTTTATAGTGAAAAACCTTTATTTTAATTGATAGATTTAAATTAAAATAATTAAAATTTTTATTTGAATTTAATAGCGCAAGAATAGTTTAACAAAGAAAATTAAGTATTAAATTAAGCTTAGAAAATAATTTCTTTTTAAGTCTAATAATTTTAATAAAAATATTAAAATAATAGAACAGAAAAATAAATATTTATTAAATTTTAATCTCAAATTTTAAAATTATTAAGATCCAAAGGTAATGAAATTATAAAAGATGAAGATGACGATGATGATTTTCTAAATAATAGCTTTGATTTTAATGATAATTTTAAAGAAAATTAAGTAAACTTTGATAATTTAAACAAAATATTTAAAAATCTAAATATTTTTGGTGCAGATGACGATTAAGTTATTAATTCAATTTTATAATTTTGTTAATAAGAAATTCCAAATAAAGATATACTAGATATTTAAGATCTAATAAATTTGTATAAAAAGTTTTTTTTTTCACTTAATTATTAGTAATTATAAAAATTATTAAATAACTTATATTTATACAAAATTTTAATGTAAATTATTTAGTATAAGTTTAGATGATTTTGTAAGTTTAATAATAATTTAAATAGACAATTTATTTGAGTAGATAAAGATAATAATGAATAAAAAATTTGAAGAAATATACGAAATTTAAAATAAAAATAGAAATAGTATTAAAAATATGAATGTTGTTTAAGGAAAGTAAAACAGTAGAATAAGTCAAATATAGATGACTAAACAAACTTAAAATAATAGTCTTGAGAGATTCAGCTAATTAGTTGAATTGTTAGATTTTGACAATTTAATAGATTTAAATGACATGATCTACTATCATAATGAGCTTAAGGTTTAAAAGTTAATTAATTATTCTAGAGAATAAGGTAATAATTTGGATCAAAACTAAATTTAAGTTTATATTCAAATGAAATTAAATAGAAACAATGACTTTTAATAATTTTACAATAAAGTTTTGGATAAGTATATGCTTGTTAATATAATAGCAAATAATTTAAAATTTAAAATAAAAAACATTAAATTCTGAATTTTTATATAATTATATATTACTCATTATATTTTTATTAAAATATATTTTTATTTTTTTTATAAATATTTATTAAAAAAGATATAAAGATGGAAAATAAAATTGATGAAAATTTAGAGTAGTAAATTAATTTAAATGAAGAATAAGAATAGATTGGAAATAAGTTTATGGAGTTAAATGAAATTGAAAACACAGAAGTTATTATAGAAAGTAAAGAATAATAAGAAGATGATTTAAAATACATTAAAAGTGATAAAACTTGGAGTGATTTAAACATAAATTCTTAATTGATTAATTAGCTTCAATAAAACGGATATAAAAAACCATCATAAATCCAAGCATACACTATTTAATTTTATAAAAAAAAATTGCAAAAAAATTAACCTTTAACTCTAGTTGCTTAATCTCAAAATGGAAGTGGAAAAACATTGAGTTTTTTAATAAATGCTTTCGAAACTGTAGACTTATAATAAAATTACAATTTACAAGGTAAAAATAATTATTTCGAATTAAAAATAATAAATATAAATATGCTTATATTAATGATATTAATATTAATAATGTTAATAATGATAAATATGAAGGTATATTATATCCTCAAGTCGTAATTCTTAGTCCTACTTAAGCTCTTTGTGCGTAGATATATAATGTGGCATTAGAAATATTAGGGGATAGTGGAATTAAAATGGGATAATTATCAGGAATATCTTAAGAGTGTTAGTTCAAAGATTAATATAAAAGAATAGATGAAGGTCATATTTTAGTTGCAACCCCATAAGGATTATGTAATACTTTATAAAAGAACGCCAAAAGAAAAGTTAACTTAGACAATCTTAAATTAATAGCTTTGGATGAAGCTGATTTCATTATTTTAGACGAAAACTAATCAGCAAATCTTTAAAAAATTCTAGGAAATAGATTCTTTAATCCAGATAAAATTAAACTTTTAGTTTTCTCTGCTACTTTTCCTAAAAAAATATTTGAAAAAATAAGAATAGATGAAAATAAAGGTTATGCAGAAATAAAATTGAATCCAGAATAATTAACCTTGAAAGGAGTTAGCCAATTTACAATTTAATGTTAAAGAAATCAAAAAAAAGATATAATATATGAAATATTTTAGAAATGTGATAATTAGAATTAAACAATAATTTTTGTGAATAACAAAGATTTCGGTAGAACTTTAATGGAACATTTAAGAAATAAATAAATTTCATGTGCGCTATTTATGGGTAATCCTATGTCTAAAGAAGAAAGATCAATGGTTATAAACTTATTTAGAAAGAGTAAATAAATATAAAAAATAAGAAATAATAGATGAAATAAATGTGTTAATAACAACAAATGTGCTTGCAAGAGGAATTGACATGAGAAGAGTGCTGTTAGTAATTAATGCTGATTTACCAATTAACTATTTGACTAAATAGGCAGACGTTGAAACTTATTTACACAGAATAGGAAGAACAGGAAGATTCGGAGATTTTGGAGTTGCTCTTAATCTAATCGAAGGAGAAGAAAGCAAATTTCATATGTAATAAATTTAATAGCATTATAAAAATGAAAATGTTCAATCCATTAAAGATATTGCAGAATTAAATACTCATCTATAAGATGTATACAAAAAAACATAAGATAAAAGAAAGGATTTTGATGAAAACCTTTTATGAATTATATTATATAATCTTCATATATTATATAATAATATAAGCATATAACTATACCTTTATTTATTAATATTATCTAAATATATATATATCTTAAAATCAAATTATACTATTTTGTGTAATAAGTTTAACTGTGGTAATATTTTTAAATATTCTTGAAATTTCAGAGTAGTTGGCTTTTTTGCTGGTAAGAGACAAGCTTTTGATTTTATGCAAATTTTAAAATAATATAGGATTATTTTATAATAACATTAATTTATTAAGTCCTGGAGCTTGAATAAAAATCAAATCAGAATCATTAAGATAGTCGCAGACTTCATTTAATATATTAATGATGTTATTCTAATGGATATTTTCATTTTCTCTTCTTATTTAAGATCCCATGCTTTATGCTTTGTTAGATTTATCCTTATTGATTTGTCTTTAACCTTATTTTTTTCTACAAACATATTTATGATCACTTTTATGAAAAATATTAACATTTTCTTTGTAAACTCCTATACTAAAATTACCTCCATAGCATAAAATTATGCTTATTATTTTAATTCTCTTTAACTCACCCAAAATATCCTTTTTTTTACTTAGATCTTCCTATTCTTGTTTCTATATTTTTTATAATAACTTCTTTTGTCTATTTAAAATACTTTGCATGTCTGATAAATTTTCATAATAATCTTTTTCTTCATAAAAATCAATATATTTTTAATTCTAATTATCTTCCTATAATTATTTTTTTAAAAATAATTTTTCATCTATTATTGATCTATTTACAATCAAATAATCATTTTTAAATTAAAAAATTAAATTAGTCTAATTTTAATCAACATTTAAATTTATGTTTTCTATTTATTAAATTTATGAGTTAATTTAAAACATATTTTTGTTAAAAATAAATTAACAGTATTAAAATTACAATTTAAAAATTTTATATTAATTATTAATAATTTTTATTTTTATTCCTTTTTAAATCAGCCATTCTTTTTTGCGTTTTTATAAATCTATTAAATCCTTATTATATTTTAAATATTATCAATTTAATAAATCTGATTCTAACCTTTCTTTAATATTCTTAGAGCATAATATAATATTAAGAAATTCTTTATCATTAAGATATTATGATATTTTTAACAAACATTTTTCGTTTAATTTATTAAAATAATCATCTGATAAAGCTATATTAATATTAAATTAAAGTTAACTTAGCATCTTACAATTTTTATTATATAAAATTCAGTAAATTTTTATTATAATTTATATAATTCTTGTATAAATATCTTTTGATATAATTAAATATTAATATTTTTCTATTAAATTAACAACAAATCAAATAATTAATTAAGTTATGCAGAATTAGCTGAATATTGATTAATAAATTTATAAAATTTAAAATGAAAATAATTAATAAAACAATTGTTAATTTAATTAATAATAATAATCAAAAGAATAATAAATAAATAAAAATAATTAATCAATAATAAATAAGAATAATAAGGATATTGATGGAGACAAATAATAAGAATGAGATTAGAATAAAATATATATGTTAAGTAATAAATAACAAAAATAAGAAAAATAGATAATAATAGAATGAATAAAAGATAATGATGAATTTTATGTATTAGAATATTAAAATAATAAGAATAAAATGGAAATAAAAATAAGATAATAAATAGAGCCCTAACATGGATACGTTTTAATTAAAGTAGTAGCAAGCCCTTTAAATAATAGAGATTTAAATTAAATAGGGAAAAATAGATTGGAAATGGGAATCGAAGGGAGTGGCAGAGTTATAAAGAGTGGAGGTGGGTTGACAGGATGGAGCATATTGAATAAAAGAGTTGCATTTTTAATGACTCAAATGAGTCATTAATAGCAAAATAATAATAATTATTATTATGGAAGCTATGGGGAATATGTAACGGTTCCAGCAATGAATTGTGTACCTTTAGATAGTTAAGTGAGTTTCTTAGAAGGATGTTGTAGTTTAGTCAACCCTTTAACAGTCTTAATGATTTATGAAATAATTGTTTAGGCCAAATAAAAATGCATAGTCTTAAGTGGAGCTTGTGGTTAGTTGGGCAGAATGATAAATAGATATTTAAATACTAAACACATCAAAGTTATCAATATTATAACTAATTCTCAATAATGTGATATTCTCAGGTAACAGGAATAGTGTGAGTTTGTTCTTAGCACTCAAGTAATTAACATTAAAATTATCTTATATAAATGTTCCATCTTAAATTATCTATAATAATTAATTTATCATAAAATATAAAATTGAAAAATATATTAATATATTTAATAAAAATATGTTGTAATAATAATATAATAATAATAAATAAAGAGTGATAATTTTGAATCTAAACTGAATACTTTGTGCTAATTATTAGACTGTAAGATGGGATTTGATGCTATAGGTGATCAGGTACTATCTGCGATTCTTAAGAATATCAAAAACCCAGCTATTGTTTACATACATTCTTAGCTTTCTAATAGCAACACTCTCGATATTTAAACACTCATCAATTCTTCAATTACTATCAAGGGATTCTCATTAACTTCATTACTTCAAAATCAATCTCTATTCTCTCTTTTATCTAATGTCAATAAAGTAAGAAAAAATCTTAAAACCATATTCAAAACTTAAATTCATCAAATCTTTACTTTAGATTAATATTAAGATGCATTCTAAACTTATTAAACTAATATGACAAAAGGAAAATGTATTTTTGTTTTTGATTAAGAAGCTGTTTAATAAGAAAATTAAAAATAAAATAAATTATGAATTTATTAATATATCTATTTTATAATAAAAATCAATTTAATAATTTTATTTTTATAGAATATGAATTAGTATAGTGTTAAATATGAAGAATTAGAAATAGTAGGAAGAGGAAATTATGGTACGATAAAAATAAAAAAAATATGATAATAAAAATAAAAATATTATAAATAATTAAATTAAAGGGTGCGCTTATTTAGTAAATGATAAGAAAGAAGGGAAATTATATATATCAAAGAAGATATAGTTAAAACAATTATCATAAAAAGAGATAGAGTAGTCAATATAGGAAGTAGATTTGTTAAAGAGACTAAAGCATCCAAATATTGTTGAGTATATTGATAGTTTTATAGATTAAGATATTTTGCTAATTATAATGGAATATTGTGAAGAGGGAGATATGCAATTTCATATAAAGAGAAAGTAATAGAAAAAAGAGTTTTTTTAAGAAGAATTGATTTTGAACTGGTTCCTTTAAATGACTATGGCTTTGCAATATCTACACAGTTAGAAAGTACTGCATAGAGATATCAAAACTAGCAACATCTTTATTACTAGCAATGGAACCATTAAGGTAGGAGACTTTGGAATCAGTAAAGTCTTAGAAGATACTATTTCTACTGCTCAAACTGTAGTAGGTATTTAATATATTTACTATCTTAACTACTATTCTAATATCATTATTATAATTCATATTGAAATTCTATTATTACAAATAGGAACTCCTTATTATATGTCACCTGAAGTATGCGAAAATAAACCTTACACATTTAAATCTGATGTATGGGCTTTAGGATGTGTGCTTCATGAACTTTGCACTCTTCAATATGTGTTTTAAGCAAATAATTTATTAAGTTTAGTTTATAAAATAGTAAAGGATTAACCGCCAAGAATACCTCCTTAATATTCATCATAATTGTAAGAAATATTAGACTAAATAATGTAAAAAGATTATCATAAACGTCCTAATATAATATAGATACTATAAAATCCATATACTCAAAAAGCCATGAAGATTTTCATAGAGTCTAATGGAAAATTATAAACAAATACAAGTATTCCAATAAAATAAACTTAAACTCACAAACAACTTAAAAAATTAAATAGTAATTATAATTCCATTTAAACTAATAACTAGCATTCATAGTAAATAATATGCCAAGATTAATTAGAAACTCCTAATTAAAAAATGATCAAAAGAAAGTAAATGATCAATTAAGCAAAAGAGGAATAATTAAAACAAGCAATTCAATAAAACATATCATAAAAAGGAATTGCTAAGCAAATGAAGATGTAAAATCTGTTTGGATAGAATTATAATTAGTCTATGTAAAAACAATCATAATATTAATAAACAATTTAATCTAATATGGAAAATACTGATATATAAGAGAAAACTGTCGAAAGTATTTTGATTGGAAATAGTCAACTAAATAATAATATATAATAACATCTGGAAAATACTTAAAATAGTTTAGACGATAAAACCATAATGAGTATGAATTATAGCAAAACTTATCATCAAAATTTATAATTATTATAATAATAGTAATAATAGCAATAAACTTAAAATTATGATTTAAGCAATAAGTATTAATTCTAATTAACCAACATGTTTTAAGATATGACTTTGAAAAATTAGTAGATTAACAATAATGAAAATGATTATGAAGATGATTTTGAAGAATATAACTCAAGTGAAGAAGATGAAGAAGGAAGATTAACAAATAAGGCAGGACAGTAGGAACTTAATCAAGTTGTTGATATTTACAAATAGCTCTTACATTCCACTCATCATTTATGTATTTAATTTATTAATTGATTTTACAAATATTTATTATTATTATTATTATTTAAAAAATAATTACTAGAGTAAGAAGAAGATTAAGATGATTAATTGGAGTATTCCTAAACCATGATTCTTACGCAAAAAAATAATAATAACTAAAATATTAATCAAAATTATAATAGTTTATATGATGATAAACATTAAGTTTATGATCCTGTAAATTATTTGACTAACATTAATAATAACATATCTACAAATAATATAAACTTTTAATAGGTGAAAAATATTAACTAGAATCATAATAAATTCAATAGCAATAATCTTAATGTCATAACAAATAATTCTAGTAAAATAAACTATTTAAGAGATAAATGCATAAATTAATTAGGAGAAGAAATTTTTTAGATAAGCTACGAACTCATTAAACAAGAAAGAAATAAAGGAACTAATGAAAATGAAATTTAATCGAAACTTTAAAATATAGTTGGCAAAAAAAATCTAAAAATCTGTTTTGAAATTGATTAAATCATATACCTTGAATCAATTCTTTGACAATGATTAATTATTTTTTTATTATATTTATGTTTCTATTATATAATTTATAAGTCCCATAATAAATTATTATAATATCAATTTTTAATGTTTTTTAATTTCGATTATGACTCTGACTTTTAAATTATTCATAATCATTCTTAAAATTATTATTAATCTTTATCTGAAAATGAAAATGGAATTAAAGTGACTTCAAATCAAATAACAGAAGACTATCATTAAAATAAGTAAGAAATCAATAATTAATAATAAGAAGAATCTTTTTTATATCTAAATGAAAGATAATATCAATAATTTTTGATAAAGTAAACTCTAAAGATTAATTTATTAACTTAATAAAGTGTAAAACAATTATTATAGTTTCATAAAAAAAGATTAGAAAATTACTAAAAATTATTAAATGAAAATGATCAAAATAGGAAAAAAAAATATAAGAATAAGTTTTTTATAAGAAATATAGATTTTAATAAATTTGATAACCACAGAGATCGAGTGCCGACTTAATTATTTGTAATAAAATTAGCAAGACAAGTAAACAAAAAATAGAATCCAAACTAAAATCTTAATACTTTCAACAAAATTCTTTGGTAAGATTCAGATTATGATAATTAATCAAGTTCCGATGAAGAACGAGATTTCATTAACGACTATTAAAGCAAAAAGAAAATTATTAATAAACATAAGGGCCAAATTAATAATAATCTTAAATTTACAAAGATAATTAATAATTATTTGGAAACTTAAAAAATCAAATTTGATTAATAATAAATATAATTTTGAGAAATTAATTGGTATAAATTAGCTAAAAATTTTAACACTTTATACGCAGACAATAAATAGTTCACTACTTAAAGTGCAATTATTCTATATAACTAGTATATGAATAATTATGGATACTTTAAATAGATTATTAATAAGCAATGGAACTAATAAGAAGATAAGATATTGTTATAAGCTGTTTAAGTTCATGGTTCGCTTAAAAAAAGGTAATTTTTAAATTTTAATTTTCTATAATTTTAAGAATATTTATCCTTACTTATATTTTTACAAATAAATTTATAATAATTAGAAAAATTAATACTAATAATAAAATTAATTAAAATAATCATTGATAATATTCCTCATAAATTTATTTTATACTAATAATAATAAAATAATTAAAAAAAATAATATTAATTAAAATTCTTAAAATAAATAAATTATATTAATTATATATAAAAAAAAAATTTTAATCTAATAATAAATAAGATGGTGTGAAATAAACAATTATTTTGATGGCAGATTTACAAGTGATTTATACATGAGATTTAATAAAAAAATAAATCCATAAATTTGTAAAGGCAAATGGAGCATGCAAGATGACTTAAAAATATTAATTTTATAAGAAATGGGTTATAAGTTTCATCATATGTATAAATTGATAAATGTGAGAACAGATATTTAGATTAGAGAAAGATATTGTAATGTATTAGATCCAACCATTAATTATAAACAGTGGAATAATAATGACTAAAAAATATTGGTTCAATTAGTATAAGATTAATAAAAACTTAATACTACTAGAATAAAATGGAATATTATTGCAAAATAAGTAAATTTTAATTATTTTAATTTAAGTTTTAAGGACGTACAGACAATTAATGTTATAGATAATGGAAATAAATTAATTTGAATAATAAAGACTCAGCAAATGATAATGAAAGCAATCAAATTACTTAATCCACTTTTTAAAAATATGAAGATATTTAATTAAAAAAAATTAAGTTAGATAATAATATATAGTTAGATTATGATTTTAATATAGAATAAGTTCAATAAAAATGACATTAATTATTTTATTTTTATTATTAAAATACATTATTATTTTTGAAAGCTTATTTATATTAATATTAAAATTTAATTTAATTTATTAAATTTTATATTTAAATTATTATACTTAATTAGCAATTGAAATTAATAAAATATTTTTAAATAAAATGAAATAATTAATCGTCTTTATTTTCTATTTATTTGTTAACATATGTATAAATAAGCCTCCAAATATAAAGATTGATTTTAAAATGCCAAACATTTCAAAAAATCCAGTTGTTTTAAGAAATTTGTAAGGATTATTGGAAGAATTAAAAAGAAGTTAAACTTTAACTAAAGAAGAATTATAAAGAAAAATAATTTAATAATTATAAGAAGGAAGTGTAAATAATAATATAAAAAAATTATAGAGAAAAGAAGATCAAGAAATGTGTGAAGAAATAGCTACTGACTTCATAAATGATAACTTTTAAAATTAATATAATAGTGATGATATAAATAGGCTTATTATTTAAGATAACAAATTGTTTTATTATACTGAAGATTGGAAGATAAAGATGTATGTTTATCTAATACACTAATATTGTAAACTGATTTTAACTTATTAGAAATAGAAATTGATTAAGATCATGAATTTTTACAAGAAGTATTAAACGATCCTGATTATTATGGTATAAATTATGATTCTTACAAAATATTAAATTTCGATTTATAGGCCATAAAAAGATAATAATGAGAATTAAATTTTATATAACATTATATTATCATAATGATAAATTCAAATTATAAGGATATATTTTATATAACTTATTTTTATAATAATAATAATAGAAATAATAAAATGAGTAAAATATCTAGTATGAATATGGATAGTATAATAAGTGAATGTATAATGAAATAAAATATAGATTATGATAAAATATGAGAGAAAGAAGAAGATATATACAAAGAGTGTTGGAATGGACTTATAAGATGGATAAGACAATAGTTGGAAGTTGAAAGGACTGTGATAATTCCTAAATTTTTAATAATAAGTGAAGGATATGTGGTGGGGGAAAGTGAGAAACATTTAGTAGTTTAACTGTAAGAGACATTTAGATTTGGAAACAACATTAACTAGAGTAAGAATTTGGTGGTGGAATAAAAGTACTCAAGTGTGAAGATAAACTTTTAGGCGGTGAGTAAATTGGCAGACATTCCAAAACATATAGTTGTATAAGTTATTAACTCTATTTTCCAGTCGATTTCGAATCATCTATTAAACAATTCAAGTGTGGACATGGATCTTAATCAGTTAGGTAGATTTACTCTCATCGATAATAACTTCACCTTTACACCTTATCATAAGAATAAGCACCAGATCTCTCATCAAAAATAGACAGTTTAGCAGTTGATGGACTAATCTTAACTCATTAAGCTATCTTAGAGTTAAAATTAATAATTTTCCATCAACAATCCAAACAATATCAATAATATTAATTAACCTCAACACTTTAATAACACTAATAATTTGAATAATTATAACAGTCAGATGAACAAAAGTCTTTTTAATAAGAATATACTATCTCCTACAAGAAGATATAACAAACCTGATGAGATGAATATATAGAATGACATGTTGGGAGCAGGGACAGACCCAATAGCAAAACAATCGGATTTTAGTGTGTTAGCAGGGAATGCAAAGTAATTGATGAAGACTGAGTTCATAAAGCCTAACTTATAGAAGATAAGATTCCCACCAATTCTAGATAGATTTAGCAGGACTCTTGCTGCTCCAATTTGTAGTTAGAAGTATAACTTGTCGGTGGTTAACAGAATAGGCAACATGTACACTCGAAGTGCTTAGAGAATTTACTTGGATTATTAGTTAAAATAAATATGATTCAGTCAAGATCAGCAATAAAGCATTACCTTCACTGCTAATCCTGAATTGTTACAAACTCCAGCCACTCAACAGGAACTACTCTCCTTTATTATGGGTCACTACACTCCTAATCAGAAAGTCTACCTCACTAACAAAGTTTAAACTAAACGAATTAATTACTAACGTTATTACAACTACATCGAAAATGAAATTAATGTTGATCAAGTAGCCAACATAAGGTAATATTGGATCACTAATATACTTGACCTCATTCCAGCTGAGTATTAGAACTTAGAGAAAGATTATGTTGAACAAATGATAGATGATATGTTAAATGAAGTTAATCAAGACTATTATGATTCAGTACGTAAAAGCATATTGGACTATGTATTGAAAGATCCTGAGGAAAGGTTACGAATTGGAATAACTGAAACTTATGATTCAGTAGGGGAATATGGAGAATATTCAGTTAAGAAGATAATTGCTGATGAAGAGTGGAAGTCAATCACTAAACATGCTAGGGAGTAGATGGCTCAAAATTTAGTGATTTGTAATAAAGCTACTCTTAAGATGATGACAATCTGGTCAAACTATCAGAACAACTTGTTCCTGAATTTACCAGCAAAGAAAGAAGCTCCTATGCCAATTCAGATATTCATTCTTTTATAAGAAGAAAGGATCTCAGTGGTGAAGCAGCAGTTGGAAAATGAGTGGATTAAAGAGTTGGTCGACATTTATTAAGAGGAACTCTCTACTATGGGCAAGAACAAAAGACAGGCAATCCTTTTCTTTGAAGCCAATGCTACTCTTATGTCCAACTAACTCCGTAAACTCATCGAAGACTCACTCAATTATTATAAAACATTTTTCAACAGGTTTAATAAGATTCACTTAAACTCGCCTTAGTTTATCATTCAATAAGAAAAGAATCCTGATCTTCCTTTGGAGGATGTTTTTCTAGTTGTTAAACTTAAGGATGAGGATAACCAAATTGTATTTTACGATCGACTTGATCATATCAAAGAGGAACTTATTAGAGTTATCAATGAAGTTGTCTAATGTAGTCATTCATTCCCTAGACCAGAAAACACTTTAGCCAGAAGAGATAAACAGACTATTTGGAAAGTTGCCTTTGAAGATGAGCTCGTTTGTAGAATTGAAGCTGAAATCGATTAAATTATATCTTTAAATCATCAAAACATCTCTAAAGTCTTAGATATTTATAATAAATATGTTTACTTGTTATCAGAATACTAAATTATTAACGAATTCATTAACAGTACTACCATAAGCAGGGCTGATTATCAAAAATAAATTAAAAAGTATAATGACCTTTACGAATAAATTAATGAAGAATTACCTTATACTATCAGGACTAATATGATTCTGATTGATGCAACTGATGTGAAAAAAAAATATCTCTAAATCTGTGAAGATTTAGTTAACATTTTAATAAAATCAATTCATTTGCTGTTATTAAGAAAAAACATGGAAATTCAAAAAGACATCACAAATTTGATCGATGGAATATCTATAAAAGCAGAAACTGAAGAGTTATTAGTGCTAGTTGAGAAGAACATAGATAATTTAAGATAAAATGATTAGAAGATAATCAATAATAATTTTGAAGATTTAAAAAAGTGGCAAGATTTATATTTCGCTTAAACTTAAACTTTCTTATTCAATAAGCAGGAAGAGGACTATTCTATCAAATGGGAAGAATAATACAAATAAATCCTCATAACAAGTGAGTAAACTCATAAAATATCAGATTAAGTTAATATTGAGGAAGAAAGAGTAACATGTGAAAGAAATAATCTTGAAAAATTATTAACAGAAAAAAAAAATAATTTTGAAAAGACCATCACTATTCTCGAAAAAGAAGTCGAGAATCTAAAAATTGAATTTAAAGATGATTATTAGGTTGACGCTGCTAATTAATAAATTGATTTTCTTGACAAAAAATTATAAGATAATTTAGTGGAGATGTAAATTATTAATACTAATTAAAAATTAATTGGATTTAATGTTACAGAATTCACAAAATTAGATGAAATTTAAGCTAAGTTGATTCCTTAAAAAAATTTATGGAAATTGATAAATGATTTTAAATCTAAGAAGTAAGCATGGACGAAAGATACAAATATTTTTAAATTGGATCCAGAAGATATTGACAGATAAATAAAATAGATGTACAATACAGCAGTGAAATTAGAAAGTGAGTTTAAGAATGAATAGTTTTTGAGTATACTGATTGGGAGATAAGTGAAGGAAATATTTGCTTTTAGATAGGACATGCCTCTGATAAATATATTCTGTAACAAGGGGATGAAGGATAGGCACTGGGAAAAAATAAACTAGATAATCCATTCTACTGGAGTAATAGTAGGACCTGAGTACTAGACTAAGTTCAGGACATTGATTGAGTAGAATGTGAGCAAGTTCATGACAGAGTTAGAGGATATAAATGAGAGTGCAACAAAAGAGTATAATATTGAACAGATAATGAATAAGATGAAGTTAGATTGGGAGGACATCAATGCAGATGTAAAGCCATGGAAACAGACTGGTACTTATACAGTGGGAGGAGGTTCAGTTGAGGAAATCCAGACTTTATTGGATGACTAAATTGTGAAGACTTAAACTATGAAGGGTAGTCCTTATGCCAAGATATTTGAACAGACTATTTCTGAATGGGAGGATTAACTTATCTATACTTAAGACCTCTTCGAGTTCTGGGTCAAGGTGCAGCAAGTCTGGATCTACCTTGAACCCATTTTCGGCTCACCTGATATTGTCAAACATCTTCCTATGGAGGCATCCAAGTTCAGAGAAGTTGACTCTAATTGGAGGACCATGATGACCAAAATTAATACCAATACCAAAGTCATTGTCTTCACCAAAAATAAAAAGTTACTCGAAATCCTTAAAGAATCTCACGAAAGTCTTGACATAGTACAGAAGGGACTATTTGCATATTTAGAAGGAAAAAGATCAAATTTCCCCAGATTTTATTTTTTAAGTAATGATGAATTATTAGAAATCTTAAGAGAAACTAAAGATCCTTAAAGGGTGTAACCTCACTTAAAGAAATGTTTTGAAGGGATTCAGAAGTTGGAAATTGATAATGAGAAGAAGATATTTGGAATGTATAGCAGTGAGTCTGAATATGTGAAGTTTGTGGATATTGTGGATACAGTGAAGGCAAGAGGATAAGTAGATTAATGGTTAATTTAAGTCGAGTTAAGCATGATTCAAAGTTTAAAAAATGTCACCACTTAATCTTATCATGATTACAATTTCATGCCTAGAACCAAGTGGGTCATCAATAGATGTGGAATGTCTGTGCTCTGTGTCGGAATGATTTATTGGACAATGTAGACTGAAAAAGCTCTCGTCGAATAGTAGTGTAAGGGTGCTTAATAGTTAGCCATCACTCTTTAAAACTAAGTAAATTATTACATACATATTTAAACCAAATGATTAAAACGAACGGATATATGAATTAATTATAAAAATTATTATAATTAATCATGTTATCAACTTAAAAAATGAGATATCTAATAAATTTATAATAAATTTATTTATTAATAAATTAATATTATATTAGATAAATGACATAGTAGAATTGATAAGAACAGATATATCATAATTAGATCGTTTTACTTTAGAAGCATTGATAGTGCTTGATGTGCATAATAAGGAAATAGTTCGTAAAATGGGAGAAAATGGAGTTAATAAAATATAAGACTTTGATTGGCAATCTTAATTGAGATATTATTTTTTAACTGATTAAAACATAGTTTCGGTGAAAATAGTAAATGCAGTAATGGAGTATAGTTATGAATATTTAGGAAACAGTTCTAGATTGGTAATTACTGATTTGACAGACAGATGTTACCGAACATTATGTGGAGCAATTCATTTAAATTATGGAGGAGCACCGGAAGGACCTGCAGGAACTGGAAAGACAGAAACTGTTAAGGATTTAGCCAAAGCATTAGCTAGATTATGTGTTGTATTCAATTGTAGTGATGGTCTTGATTACAAAGCCATGGGAAAGTTCTTCAAAGGTTTAGCCAGTAGTGGAGGTTGGTCATGTTTTGATGAGTTTAATAGAATTGAGTTAGAAGTATTATCTGTTGTTGCATAGTAAATTATGTGCATTTAACTTGCCAAAGCTCAAGGCAAAACTGAATTTGAATTCGAAGTATTATCATCTTATTATCATAAACTCATATTTAACATATAATCATATCATCATATCATAATATCTTCATATAATATATTTAATTATATCTTTTAATTAAAATATAGGATTGTAAAAATCTTAGACTTATTCACACTGCAAATGCTTTCATTACAATGAATCCAGGATATGCAGGTAGATCGGATTTACCAGATAATCTTAAAGCTTTATTTAGATCGGTAGCTATGATGATTCCTAATTATGAATTAATAGCAGAAATTTCATTGTATTCTTATGGATTTACGCTAGCTAAATTTTTAGCGAATAAAATTGTAACAACTTACAAGCTGTGCAGTGAATAATTAAGTAGTCAAAAGCATTATGATTATGGTATGAGAGCTGTAAAGTCAGTGTTAGTAGCTGCAGGAGCTCTTAAAAAAAAACATCCTGATTAAGATGAATATATCCTTTTGTTAAGAAGTATTCTGGAAGTTAATGTTGCCAAATTCTTCGCTTTTGATTTGCCTCTATTTTAAGGTATCACAACTGACCTTTTCCCAGGAATAAAAGTTCCTGAAATAAATTATAATGATATGTATGAGGCAATTGATGAGAGACTTAAAGCTAGGAATCTTACATCTTCTAAATACTTTTTAGAAAAAATAATTTAACTTTACGAAATGATCCTAGTTAGACATGGCTTGATGGTGGTAGGATAGCCATTTTCAGGAAAGACATCAATAATTCATGTATTAGCAGAAGCATTAGAAATACTGAACAAAAAGGGAAAGATGAATGAATAAAAAACAAATATTTGCACATTGAATCCTAAGAGTATAACTATGAAATTATTGTATGGGTTTAGTGATGAAATAACTGGAGAATGGACTGATGGATTGATAGCAGTGAAGTTCAGAAATTTGGCAAAAGATGAAACACCGGAGAGAAAGTGGTTACTGTTTGATGGACCAGTTGATGCAATTTGGATAGAAAACATGAACACAGTGCTAGATGACAATAAGAAATTGTGTCTAAATAGTGGAGAGCAAATATCAATGAATAAAACAATGAACATGATGTTTGAACCAATGGATCTGCTGGTGGCAAGTCCAGCCACAGTTAGTAGATGTGGGATGGTATACATGGAGCCAGAACAGATGGGGTGGAAACCTCTATTTACTAGTTGGATTAACACTCTTATTTTCATCTAACAGGTTGACAAGGATGAAATAATCAATCTCTTTGACTGGGCAGTTGATCATTCCTTATATTTCATCCGTAAGAAGTGTTAGGAAGTATCTCCTACTATGGACCAGTATTTAGTCAACACTCTCTGCAGAATGTTAACCATATTCCTCAAAATTGATCTAGGTAATGAATAATTTTACTCATCTCTTGAACTCAAAGACAGACATTAAATTATTCAGCATAGGTTTATTTACTGTTTTGTTTGGAGCATCGGAGGAAGTATCAAAACTGAATTCAGAAAACCTTTTGATCTTTTTTTGAAAAAACTATTTAGTGGAGATATTCATCCCGTGATGTAGGATGATAAAAAAAGAAAGATTCCTGGAATTCCAGATAGAGGACTTATATATGATTATTAATATGGAATAGAGAAAGGAAAAACAGTGGGTGAATGGGTGAAATGGATTGATTTGATTGATTCATCTGAATAATTGCCAGCCAAAATCCAACCCCAGGAAATCATAGTGAAAACAGTTGATACAATGAGATATACTTATTTGTTAAGATAAAACATTCTCAATGAGTTTCCTACTCTCTTCTGTGGACCTACAGGTACAGGCAAATCAGTTTACATCAAGGATTTATTAATAAATGGTCTTGACAAAAACATTTATCAAGCAATAGAAGTAGGTTTCAGTGCTTAAACAACTTGCACTTAGACTTAAGAAATTATAGATGGAAGGATTTTCAAAAAAAGAAGAGGAGTACATGGTCCAAAGACAGGAAAGGCAATAATATTTGTGGACGATTTGAATATGCCTGCTAAGGAAGCGTGGGGGGCTTAACCTCCTATCGAAATTCTGAGACAAATGATAGACCAGGGAGGGTGGTATGATAACAAGGACAAAGAGAAGCCATTTATTACAATAGTAGACTGCATATTTGTAGGAGCTATGGGGCCTCCAGGAGGAGGAAAGACCTTTATCACTCCTAGACTCTTAAGACATATGAGTCTATTGTCTTTGGCTACTTTTGACGATGACACCATGTAGAGAATATTCAGCACCATTCTTCAATGGTTCTTCACTAGCAATGGTTTCAATCAGGATATCATCAAGGCAGAAAGCAAGGTTGTTTTATCAACTCTCGAAATCTATAATAAAGTTACAGTTAATTTATTACCTACTCCCAACAAATCCCATTATTTATTTAATCTTAGAGACTTCAGCAAAGTTGTGTTAGGAATATGTATGGCTCATAAAGATTTTATCACCACTGTTGATTAACTAGTTAGACTATGGACTCATGAAATATTCAGAGTCTTTACTGATAGACTTACCAACATTTAAGATCGATAATTTATGTTAGATGCAGTAAGAGAAAGTGTTAAAAACAAGTTCTAAATGAACTTTGATTAAGTTTTCGCTAAACTAGATTAACCAATAAATGGAGTTAAGGATGGAAAGGTAGATAGATTAGATGAAATAAGAGGATTAATGTTTAGCGATATTGGACAACCAGCAAAGAAAATATATGAAGAAATATTGGATCAAGAGAAGTTACAAGTTTAATGTGAAGAGGCGTTGAAATAATACAATAATATTTCGGATAAAAGGATGGACTTGGTGTTGTTTTCATTTGCGATAGAGCATTTATTGATAATAGGTAGAATATTGAAAAGTCCAGGAGGACATGCTTTATTAGTAGGAGTAGGTGGAAGTGGAAGACAGAGTTTGACAAGATTAGCTTCAGGAATAGCTGATTATGAAGTTTTTAGTATAGAAATAACTAGGACTTATAGCAGAATGGATTGGAGAGAAGATTTGAAGAAGGTTTTAAAGACAGCAGGAGGAAAGAATCAGCCAGTAGTATTTTTATTTACTGATAGTCAGATAAAAGAGGAAGGTTTTGTTGAGGATCTGAACACTATTTTAAATACAGGAGAATTACCAAACCTGTTCCCTTCAGATGAAAAAGCAGAACTGTTGGAAATGGTGAGGCCATTTGCTAAAAGCACTATCGGAGATGGAACTCCTGCATAACTTTTCAATTTCTTTATTGGATTGGTAAAGAAAAACCTTCACATTGTTTTATGTTTTTCTTATATTGGAGATGCGTTTAGAAATAGAGTGAAAATGTTTCCTTCTTTAGTCAACTGTTGTACTATTGATTGGTTTTTTGAATGGCCTCAAGATGCACTAGTTTCAGTCGCATAGAGGTTTCTAGGAAAAATTGAATTAGAACCTGAAATTAGAGAAAAATGTGTTTCTATGGTTCAATACTATCATCAAAGTACCATTCAGTGGGCCAACTCTTTTTGGGAAAATCTTAAAAGAAAGTATTATGTCACTCCTACCAGTTATTTAGAGTTACTTATGACCTTCTAAAACCTTTTAAACGAAAAGAGAAATGAAGTAATGAAAAGCAAAAACAAGTATGATAATGGTTATTAGATGATAGTGAAAACTGAGAAGGAAGTTGATTTGATGAAAGCTAAATTGACAACTATGGTTCCTTAATTAAAATAGGCAGCAATTGACACTGAGAAGAAAGTCATAGAAGTAACAGCAGAAAAGGAAGAAACAGACAAAATAGCAGAAGTAGTGGGGAAAGACGAAGCAATAGCTAAAAAAGCTAAGGATGAAGCGAATGTTATTTAATTGGAGTGCAAATCAGACTTAGACAAGGCATTACCAGCCTAAAGAGCAGCAGAAGCAGCCTTGGCAGAGTTAGAAAACAAAAAGGATGAACTTAATAAGTTAAAGACTTATAATAAGGTAACAGAGAAGATTGAGTTTTATATGAAGTGTATGATGTATTTAATCGAGCCTGAGCCAAAAGTCACTAAGAAGAATGAAAAAACTCATAAAAATGAAATTGATTGGTGGTAAAGCACTAAGAAAGTTATGACTGAAGGAAACTTCATTGGAAAACTACTCACTTTCAATCCAAAAACTGTCACTCCATAATAAATTGCTAAGTTAAAAGCAGAATTCGAAAATCCTGAAAATGCTGAAAATCTAAAAGAGGATAGCATAAAAAAGGCATCAGAAGCATGTAAATGTATTATGGACTGGGTATAGGGAACTTACAATTTTTATTTAATTTACAGAGATATAAAACCAAAAGAGGAGAAGCTTGCTAATGCAAATTAAATCGTAGCAACTTTGAGTGCAACACTAGCAATAAAATAGGCAGAACTTAAGAAGGCAACAGATAAGGTAGATAAGATGAACCGAGAATTGCAGGACTGCATTGATACTAAGAATAGGTTGGAAAGTGATTATCAGATGAACTCAATTTAATTAGAAAGAGCAGTTCAGTTAATTGATAATTTAGGAGACGAAAAGTTAAGATGGAAAGACTTAGGTGATGAGTTAGGATTATTCTACATAAGTTTGACAGGGGATGTGCTGTTGAGTTCAGGACTAATTGCATACTTAGGAGCATTCACGAGCAAGTATCGTAGCGATATAGCAGAAGAGTGGGTAACGAAAGTGAAGGAAATAAATATTCCTTAGAGTCCTAAATTTTCATTCCTATAAGTATGTGGAGACCCTGTTTAAATCAGAGCTTGGAACATTGATGGACTTCCTTAATCAACCTTCTCAATTGAAAATGCCATTATTCTCAGCAAAACTAGAAGATGGCCACTCTGCATAGACCCACAGGGCCAAGCCAACAAATGGATAAAAAAAATGGGTCTCTCAAAAGCTCTTTCAATTATTAAATAAACTGACTCTGCTTTCCTAAGAACCTTAGAAAACTGCATTCAATTCGGAAAACCTGTGCTTTTAGAAAATGTAGGAGAAGAATTAGACCCTGCATTAACTCCTGTCCTCTTAAAGTAGACCTATGTGAAAGGCACCACAACCTATATCAAGTTAGGAGATTAAGAAGTTGAGTACTCTCCTGATTTCTACTTCTATATCACTACTAAATTAAGAAACCCTCACTATTTGCCAGAACTCTCCACAAAAGTAACTCTTCTTAACTTCATGATTACTTACGATGGTCTTAATGATCAACTTTTGGGAATTGTTGTCAAAAAGGAAAGGCCAGAACT
>Ga0315908_10000702_pt1 | contig 26280 bp, 5 predicted proteins | sample LakEriMetagenome_12_FD_203520 | JGI IMG/M metagenome (GOLD analysis project Ga0315908, IMG submission 203520) | Freshwater fungal communities from buoy surface, Lake Erie, Ohio, United States - Buoy 4 MA124 | ecosystem: Environmental > Aquatic > Freshwater > Lake > Lake biofilm | place: USA...
GTTCTTATTTTATCATTAAAAAAAACCAGCCATTTTTTCCTTTAAATAAGATTCCCAACTTTTTTCTTTAAAAAATTTTTATAAGAATAATTCATAATAAATCTAAAAATATGCAAATTTATTTTAAGTTAAAGTTAAAAAATTTTTCAAAATGAAAAAATGTTTAAGTTATTTATTAAGGAAAATTTTTTAATATTACAAAAAATAAATTTTTTGGATTTAATCAAATAATTTATATGAAATTATTTATCCATTTATTTTTAATTTTTAAATATATATATTTATATATAAAAATTTCTTATAATAATTATATTAAATTTATAATAAATACTTTCATAACATTTTTAATAAAAATTTTACAAATATATCAAAATTGTCTAATTATTAATTTTATTACAGAATATTTAATTCTTTAAACAAATCATAATCTCTATTTCTTATTTCACAAAGAATCTATAAAATATTAAAAATTTATTACATCAATTAAATTTTATTCTTAAATATTCTTTTCATATAACATAATTATACTTTCATCAATTTTACTTTAAAAATTTTATTCTAATATAGCCAAATATTATAAAATTTATCTTTCGTCTATTATAAGACTTAAAAAAGCAAATTAGCTTAAAAAGTTAGATATTTTAAAGCAATTTATTTATGGCGCTATGTTGTTAATTTTTATTATTTTTTCAAATAATTAAATATTTTATTCTTTTTATCTTTTTATTTGTCTTAATTTATTATTGTAATGAATTATACTTAAATGATTGAGAGTATTCAAAAAATTATAACTTTAATATTAAAATTATAAGTTATTTTAAATTATTTTGTTTACAACTATATTTTTATTATTATTGTTAAGTTTTTTAATAAAATGAATGTCTTTTATATTTACCATTATTTAATTATTTACTTTATTTAATATAATAATAAATTTTTATATAAATAATTAGTAAAGTAAAATATAGAATTTTCAATTTAAAGTAATTTATTAATTAATTGATTCATTTAAGGATTAAATATTTAATTTATCAGACTTTAAATTATAATCTGTTTTCTAATCTTTATTTTATTATTAAATATTAATATCTTAAATTTATTTTTATTAATTTTATTCCTTTAAATTAATTATTTTATAATTCAATAATAGATAATTAATTTAATATATTTACCTGATCTAATTTTATACAGCAATTATATAGAATATCTATTAACGAAGACTAATTATAATTTTATAAATAATACTTTTCTACTTTAATTTTAATTATTATTAAAGACTTAATCATTAACTTTAATCTTTTTTTAATCTTTTTTAATAGTTTTTTTATTTGATTTTTTGAATGTAACCTTATATTTGTTTATATCATATTCTTCATCATTATAAAACTTTATTTAATATTAATATTATTACCTTTCGTTTAATTATTCTTTTAGATTATTCACGTTATTATTATTAATCTTTTATAATATTAAATTAATTTTCAATTTAAAATTAACTCAATTTTAGTTTATCTTATTTGTTTAAATTTTCATTAATATTTGTCATTTGTTTTTTATTTTAAAATATAAAATTGACATATTTTGTTATAAAATTTTAATTATGTTTATCAACAAACGGTAAATTTAAATTATAGTTTATATTTTGAGATATAATATTCTTATCTTAATCTTAAATTTCTAAAATAAAATATAGATATTTTTCTTTGGAAATATTTTATAAATAATATTAATATTAAAAAAATAATTAGTTCTAATAAAAATAAGATAAATATTCATTGAATTTTTTATATTTTTTTAATATATAATAATTTAAATTTAAATAAATATAATAATAAATTATATTATTACATAGTTATATGTTAGATTCTTTTTGTTCTTATTATTTAAATTTCATTCTCTAATATAATATTTCAATAAATGCAATCTATATAAAAGCTTCTATATAATATAAATAAAATTTGATTATATTTTATAAAAAATAAATTAATATAATGTTTTAAATAAATGTAAAAAATAATGATACGAATCTCAAAGTACTTTTTGTTAAAATATCAAATGAAATTAAAAATATATATGATTAAACTCTAAATTAGTAATAATTTAAAAATATTTTAAGATTTTAATAAAATTAAGAATAATATCTAATTAAAGAATAAATAAAAAAATTTATAAACTCTGTATCTTTATACATGATTTAAAATAAAAAAATAATTAAATTTATCTAAGAACATAGAAATTTATTAAAATTAATGAAAGTATTTATTTTTATACATTAAAGAATAATATTGAAAAAATTATTTAATTAGATATTTTACTAGATAAATACATAAAAGAATTTTTATCAATTAATATATAAATTAATAACTAAACATGGTATAATATTTTTAATTATTATTAGAAAGTTTTTATATAGTTTGAATATAGCTAATTAAATATTAAAAAATATGAGTTATAATTTTTTTCCAAAATTTTTTAAATAATTAGAGCCTTTTAATATAGAAAAATTTATTATTAAATAGAATTATAACATATATAATTAATTATAGAATTAAAATTTATCTTTGGTAAGAAAATATTTATAAATAAAGTAAATATTTTTTTAACTATTAGAATTAAAAATGGCATATTAATTTTAAAAAATGATTTATTTAAAATATAATTAAATTTATTATTTAACTTTAAAAATTATTAATTCATTTGGTTGTTATAAAAAATAATTTTAAATAAAAAGCTTAATCTTAACATTAATATATAATATGTAAAATTATAATAAAAATTTAAGAAATATAAATAAATAGAGTTAAATATTCAATAAATTTATGAATCTAATTTTGATCCTTAAAATATATTTCTATATTTGAATTATATGGTTAATTTTTTTGTTTATGATCAAAAATTTTAATAATTGAAATTAAATGTAATAATTTTTAATTATTATAAGTTTATATAATAAAACAAAAACAATAGTATTCAAAATATTTCAGTAAAAAAAGAAATTTAAATTCAATTAAAGAATATTTTAAAGCAAAAATAGTTTTATATTTAAATATAAAAAATCGATATATTTTAAAATATTTACAATTACTAGTAGTTTAATAATAATTTAGAATTAATTTTAATGAATACCTAATTTCATGATAGTGTATAACTAATAAGCAAAAAATATTATCTTAATTTTTAATATTTAATAAAATAAAAAAATTTAATTTCAATATTTTATAATGATATTTATGACATTAAAATTTATTAAATTTTCCAATAATAATTAACAAATAATTAGTTTAAACATTATAAAATAAACAAATAAAAATTAAAATTTTAAGATATCGTAGATTTATAATATTTTGTTTAAAAATTTTAGTAATTCATTTTATTTTTTTAATTGATTAAAATATGTTAAAACTAATTTAATATAATGAATATAAAAAGTATAGGCTTTTTAGATTTTTTAAATTAAAAATAGGTTGATTAGTATAATTTATTAGAAAATGGATAAAATAAATTAATATTAAATTTTGATAATGAAATTTTTTAGAATTATCTATTTTACTTAGAATTATAAGATGAAAAAATATAATTTAAAATATTTAATAAAAATAATAATTAATAAATTTAATTATTTAAATTAGAAGAACAGTTGCTGGTATTTTTATATTTATATATTAATTGTATATCTAAAAAAAATTACGTTTTAAATAATTTTAATAAAGTATGAATAAATTTTTGTAAATAAAAGCATTTTTAAACTAAAACGGGTTATAGAGATTATATTAATAAATTAGATGTTCAAAAAATAATTTGATGAATTTAACGATTTAAAAGAATATTTATTTATCTAATATTATTAAAATAATTTTTATGTTAATAAAATTTAATTTAAAACAAATTATTATTTTATAAATTTTCAATAGTATAATTAAGAATAAATTTTAATAGTTTAAAATTAAAATTTTTAAGAATATTCAATCAATTTTAAATAATAAATTTTGGAACAATAAAATGTTTAAAACTTTTAAAACTTGACTATAATTCAAAACATATTAAACAAGATATATGGATAATTCAAATATGAAGAAGCTGATATAAAAACCTTAGAACAATATAATAATATTAATAGATTATTAGATAATAAATAATTATTTGTAATAAATAAATTGATTTGAAATTTAAAATATTAATTATCATTTTTTTTCTTTTTCTTTATCTTTTTCTTCCTTTTATTCAGTTTTTTTTTCATCATTTTACTTTTCTAAATCATTTAATTCTTCTTCTTCAGTTTCGATATAGTTATTAAACTAAAGTTACATAGCAGTTTCACCTTATTTTAATAATACATTAAACTTTTATCTTTCAATTTCGTCTTTTTAATTAATTCTCATTTATACCTCTCTTTAGACATATAATTACTAATCTTAATATCTATTAATAGCTTCTTTTAGTGGAATTAAAACCATTTGAATAATCTAGTAAGCTGGATTTAAAACAAATATTTTTAATAACTAAAATAAAAAATTGTAATTTAAAAATAAGTCATCAACTTCATCTTTATTAAAATGTAATTCTTCTAGTTATTTTGAATATTCAACTACAAAAACTATGATAATATATCTATATAAAAAAATAAAAACAATAATAATATATACACTATCGAAAAAATATATCATAATAGTTTTTTATCTATTTTGTATATTTTAATTAACATCTGTAATTTAATATTTTCCTATTATTATCATTAACATTTATTCTAAACTTTTTCTGTAATCACTATACGCTGGAACTATATCTCCTAACAAAACTTCAGCCTACAAAGCAAAAATTAGAATTGTCAAAAATAAAATTAAAAAAAATCCTCTTAAATTCATATAACTATTTATTATAACACTTTTAAAAAAGTTAACTAATTTACTATCTTAATAAATTTAAAAGGACGCTACAAATAGACTAAATATAACAAAAGCTTATAAGATATTTTCCTTTTAAATAACATTTTACAATAAACTAATATCTAAATAATCATCAGAAAAATAATTAACTCCTTCTGTAAAAAAAGAATATTAATTTCTATGATAAATTTATAAAAAGCTACTAGTCAAATAGAAAAAAACAAAAATATAATAAGCTATATTCCAAAACATTAAAGATTCTTCCAAGCCTGTTTTTATATCCATTAATTTTGGCTCTTTTTCTCTAACAACAACATAATTGGGATTATTCCTATTAAAAAACTAAAGTTATCTGACCTAAAATCTATAGTTACTTTCAGTTTTGTAGATTTCATATAAGACCAAAAAAGTATAAAGACTAAACATCAAGTGTTACAAAACAAAGAAAGCTTAATTGGTAATACTCATACTTCTAGCGTTACCTATTGTACCCATTGGATAGGAATTAATTTCTAACTTATTTTGAATTAATCCGCTAGGCAAGAACTCCACTACAAATTTACATTATATCAAAAAATCGTATTCCACATGATAAAAATTGGCTAGTAGACTAACTACCCTTGTTTATTAAGTGATAAAGTTCTCAGGAAAAAACTGCATCTGATTCCTTAAAATATATTCAGTTGAAAACCGATAAGAATCTTTATTTATATTATAAAATTAAGAATTAGGAGAAGTTTATGAAGAATTCTAAAACTTAAAAAATGGTTGTCTGGTCCTTAGTTTTTTTGTAGAATATAAATTAGGTATTATACCTTAATGTAAATAATTCGATGATTTTCCAGATTCCAAATTATCTAAACTGAACACTTTATAATTATAATTAGAGGGATCTTCTAAAGGATCAAAGCATTTAGTATTAGGCATTAAATCTACAAACAAATAACAATTCGTACTTTTTTATAGAGTTATCAAATATGCTTCTTATTCTAAATTACTCTTGTCTTCATTTCCTGAAGAACTTTAGTCTAATGCAAAGTAACACTATTTTCCTGGATGAGTAAATTCTTAAAATGTTTGACTATCACATTTTTCAGACTTTACTCAATGTAATACTATCTAAGGAACTCCTACAATTAAGTATCTATCGAATAAATAAAACTAATCCCCGTTTTATTTTTTTAATCCGTTTGTTTATTTATCTGAATATATGCTCCCTAAGAAATGAGATACTGTAAAATATATTAAAGATTATTTATCTATTATTTGAGACCAGTTCAAATATTATCCATTATACATATTAGCGTTTGTTTAAAATAAATTTTTTTACAAAAATATGCTACACAAACTTCTTTTGTATAAATCTTATTATGATAAGACATTATAAATATATATGACTTAAAAAAATTGAAAGAAAAATTGTTTAAAAATTACATATTTTTTTCCTTTTCCATATCTTTCAAATATTGCTGATATTTTTTAAAATTGAGCGTCTATTTTTTCTTAAAGATTTTCTTTCACTATATTTTTATAATAAATAATTTTTTTTTAATAAATTATTAATTTTTCTTTAAAACTCAATTTACTAGAATCTATTTCTTCTTTATCTTCGTTTTTATCTAAATTATTCTCATCTTAATCTTGTTATAAATCTAATTATTATTATTACTACTACTTATTTTTTTCTTTTTTCTTATTTTAATTTATTTCATTATTTTCTTTATTTTATCCTTAAATTAATTATTTTTTCAAATCATTTTATAAACAAAACTTAATGGTTATATCAATTTATGCTAAATTCAAAGGATTTTTTTTGTAAGTCATATTTTCATCAAATACTATTGCATTTAAAGGCCCTTTTTTAATAAAATATTATAAATTACATATTAAAAGATTATCATCAACTAATACACTTTTTTTAGTATCGAATTGCCAAAATTTACTACATTAATCTAATAATTCTCTGAAAGTATATTTATGAAAATAATATTGGACTTCTAAATATTTATTCTCTTAATTATTATTTTTATCATTTTTATCATTTTTATTATTATTATTTTTATTATTATTATTTATATTATATTTCAAATTTTCATTAATATTATTATTTTCCTGATTATTTTTTTATTCTGATATTGATTTAACAGTACTAAAAAAAGAAGAAACAGATAAACCATATGAAACTCTTATAATTTATTTATTGATCCACTTTATAGTTCCAGTTTTTTATTCCAAAGTAAAATCGCCTAGTCCATCTTCTTATTCATCATCTTAATTTTTCAAAATTCTGTTTACATCATAAACATCTTAATGATATAATGAGAAATTAATTAAAAGTTGACCAACTGTACCTCTCAATGCTATTTTTTTTCTTTCACTCATATCCACTTCATTTTTAAATATGTCATAATCTAGAACATTCACATTTGCTTTTATATAATCTTTTTCTATTTCTTTTAATTGAGCTGCTGTTTTTTGGATTGCTCCTGTTTTTTAAATTCTATCTATCTTTTAATCGTATTCCATTTCTTGTTATTATAATAGTGTTATTTATGTATTTAAGTCTCCTAATTCATTTGTTAATGTAAATAGTAAATGTTTTTTTGAGTCGTTATTTTATTCTTCATCATTTAGCTCATCTTCTTTGTTTATTTTTACATAATGATTCTACGTAAATCTCATTCTTAAACTATTTAAATTATCCGTTAGATATTTAAGTACATTATCCTTAAAATCCACCTCTTCTTTCATTAAATTTTAATTTTATTATAAATTTTGTATTATTTTATTTTAAATAAAACGAAAATTATATTTTATAAATAAATTAATCCTATTATTAATATAATTATTTATAAAAATTGAAATATTTATATGATAATAGAATATTTTATAAAAAATAAATTATTATAAATATTATATTAATGGTTAAATAATATATAATAAGAATTTTAATTTAAGCAGCATCTTCTGTAGCAAAAAGTACTCTATAAGCTTATAAAAATGCAAAAAAAGTAAAACCAAATTAATAATAATAACAAAAATAAAATCCATTTTAAGAATACCTTAATAAAACTTTATAAGCTAGCAATTTAATTTCTAAACCAATGACAACAGAAGAAGCGATTAAAATATTGAATATTAGTGCATAAAATGTTTCATCTAAATAAATTATGGATTAATATTGAAATTTATGGATAAAAAATGATCCTAATTAAGGAGGGTCTTTTTATATTTAGTGCAAAATTTATGCTGCTAAAGAATTTCTCATGTAAGAATTTCCAGGAGAGGAAGATATTTATATGTAAGAAAATGAAATTAATTCAATTACTCTTAAATCTAAGTAAGAACAAATCGATGAATAGTTAGAAAAAGAAGAAGATGAAAAGTTAGAAAAATAAAAAAAAGAAAAAAAAGATTCATAAAATATTAATCAATAATGAAAAATTTATTTTATAAAATAGATTTAACATATAATATAAATTAATGATTTATTATAAAATAATTATTTAAATTAATAATAATATATATTAAAAAAATAAAAAGATTTATAAACAATAGATAAATAATAAAATCAAATGGAAACAATAAACAATGTATTGTCCCCTTTTATTGAATTATGGAATGATTTAACAGTAAACCCTCTAATAAAGAATTTAAAAGAATTCCGCGGCGGTAACTCTCTAGGAAATGACTACACCTCAAAAATGATGTACGCTTCCGAAAAGCAATTCTAAAAAGAAACAGAAGATTTGATTTAAAAACTATACCAAAAAGCACAACTATAAAACTTCATTAAAGATAACTGGATAAATCTTTTGCTTTTAGGTGGACTCGACAGATTATTCTCATTAAGATAAGGCTACGGAATATCTTCTTCCAGATTCTATGTAGGAGACTCTAACATAGGAGCATTATAGACTATAATGAAGAATGGAGTTGTAAGGGGTTATTATAGAGGCTTTAGTGCATTTGCGTTTTAATAATGTCTTATAAACTTCCATGCTAGTTAGTTGAGTGGTGATAGTTGGACTTACTTTATTCTATATTCATCTATCTTTAGAGCTTTATTGCATCCTCTTGATACTGTCAAAACTATCTATTAGGCTGATGTCTCCAATAAGTATAAATCTTATGGCGATGTTATTAAGAATATCAAATTTGAACATTATTTTAGAGGAATGACTAATGCTGTTTTTTATAATATATTTTTCTGCATTAATCTTAAATAGATGTACGATTAATCCAATTGGGTGTTCCTTAGTTATCCTTTATGGGCTCTCAGCTATGTTCAACTTAATTTCAAATCAAAAATGTAGATTTCTAACACAAGACTCAGTTATCATAATTTCTCAAATATAAAACACTTTTATCATGCACTCACTACTAATATTTAATCTCATTTGCATTATGCAGGAATTGTTCCTTTCTTGGCTGTTAATACTCTCTTCATGGTTCAAATGCCGATTTTATATTCTAAGGAAAAGAAGGAAGCTATCTTAATTGAAAGACATTAAGAGTTTGAACATGAGTTTAGATAATATTCTATCAAGGCTGAAAAAAAATGGGCATGATGTTTTTATTAGTAACATTAATAATAATAATATTCATTTATTTATATTTCATTTTAATAGTTATTTAAATTCATATAATGAAACTGTCCCATCGAAATTTTTATCTATTATTTGAAATATGTCCTCTATATCTTAATCATCTGATTTCATATATATTATCTTTATGAATTATTTAAATTCATTAATATCTAATATTCCATCATTTTATTCATCAAAATTTTCAAATATTATTTATAAATTTTTTTCATTATTATTTAAACTTATTTTTATTTTATTTAATAATTTTTCAATATTTTTAGAATATTTGATATTAGAATTAAAATAATAATTTTATTAACTATCTTCATATATATGATTATTAAAAATCTAAAAATCTATTTATTAATTTTAATTAAAATATCTAAATAATAAATTCATTTCATTTTCAGAAATATTTTTAATTATTTTTTTTAGAATTAACTAGAAATCATCCTGGTTCAAATTTTAATTTAAATTGAGCATTAATAAGTCAGCTAATTTAGTTAAGTTAATTCAATTTTATTTAATATAATATCTTAAATCATTTAATATTTAGGTTATTTATAATTCTAAAAGTAAAATATTTTATTTCTTTAATTTTAAATTAAAATCTGTATAATTAATAAATAGATAAAATTAGTCAAAATTTATAAATTATTTTTCAGAAAGATCTAAACAATCAAAGATTTATTAACATTATAAATAAGTTAATTTTTAATCAAAAACTTATAGTAAATATGTAAAATCTTCAATATCAAGTTTATTTTATTTTTTTTTATCAAATTTTTAAAAAATTTAATAAAGATTTATTTTATTTTATCTTTAAGTTGTTTATAACTATTAAATTATATTTATTGAATTTTAAGTTAAAAAGCCTGGTTAATATTATAATTCTTTAATAAAAATATCGCTTTAAAATATTTAGTTCCAACTTATTCTTAATTATTCATCAGTTTATAAAGTTTACAAAATAAAATTTTTACTCATATTTGATATTGGTATTCCAACTGGAAATTAAATATGTTTAGTAAAAGGCATTTATTTTATATCATTTATGTTTTTTGTATTCCATGGAGTTTTTCCAAATAAACATTCATAAAAAATTAATCCTAAAGACCAAACATTATTTTTTAAGTTAAATGATTATTCAAATTGTTAGGGACATTTGTATAAAGATTTCCAATCTTTTTGGTTTATATTATTTTAATTGTCTGTAATAATTATATTTTTGTTTATTTCATTTTTAAAATTAATAATATTATTTTTAGCATCCTGTAAGCCATCATTAAGGAGTTAATATTATCCAAAATCAGCTATCTTATAAGTATCATTATGTATTATAATATTTTCAGGAATAATTTCAATTAAAATTTAATTTTATTTTAATATATCTTACATTCCTTAAATAACATTTTTTATAATGTTTATTGATTCTTACTCGTTTAATTAGCCCATTTTATTTAATTTTTATCTTAAATTACCTCCATTATAAAATTATTAAACAATATAGGTAAAATCAGGTGTATTGATATGATCAATAAGATTTAAAGTATTGCTGCCCTTAAGTTTTTTCATAATTTATATTTCAAATTGAAGTTAATCAAACAAAGTATTTTATTTTATCATTTTAATATCTATTTCTTTAACAGCTATATTATATTTAAAATCGTGTTATGGATGACCCAAATAAATAATACTAAATCTTCCTCTACCAATAATAGCTTTGTCATTCCATACATAATTACCTATTCTTTTATTAGGAAATAACTCTTCTAATTTTTTATAATCCATATTAATTTATATTTTATTAATTATATATATTTTTATTTAATTGTATTTTAGTATCATTTATCTATAGAAAATAATAATAAATTATAATATTAAATCATCTGTTGATTTAATCATATATAATATTTAAATTATCAATAAATTTTTTCTTGATTAAAACATATATCTAAACAGTTTTACATATTTTTAAAATTTGCGTACTAAGAAATGATAATTTATGATTCATGAATAATTGGAATTTAATTTAATTAATTGCTATTAATCTAAATGTTTATATCTTAAATTAATTTTAAATTATATGGAATATAATTATTAATTAGTCTTAACATATTTCTAATAGTTTATTGATTTGCTTTTCTAATATAATCATAAAATAAATTTTATGTATCAATATTTTAATATTCATTTTATTACTATTAGCTTTAATAATTTGATTAAATAAATTTTATTTTATTTATAATTAAATTAATATCTAGAATTTCTTCATCACTTTAAATTATTTTCATCATATGTTTTTCTTAATAAAAAGAAGAAATAGTTTGTTTGTATTTATTCTTAAATATCCTATGAAATCCCAATTTAAATGAAATTATTTAATTTTTAAATCTATTTACACAATAATAATGACTTAAAATCTATAAATATTAATGAATGTTGACCCTAGTAACTTATATAGATTATCCATTTTCTATTAAATTTTATTTTTTCAAGCCACTACTATCTTAAATTGTAAAATGTAAATCCTTTTATATTATTTGAGAATCGGACATGTATCTTAATTAATCTAAATCATCGAATTCTTTTTTACTCAAAATTTCAATCAAATCTTCAAATTTTATTTTATCATATAAATTTTAAAAATCAAATATAACATTTTAATCTGAACTTAATTCAGACATAATTATTTTAAAAAATATTGTGCTTAAATTAATTCCTAGTTTATTTTAGGTATTTTTTCTTTTAAAATTTTTATTAAATAATCTTCCTAATATAATTCCAAAAGTTTCACAAATTTTTTCATTTTAATCAATACTTAATAAATTATCTGTGAAATACCAATAGTCATTATTATATTTTAATATATTATTTAGTTAAAATTATTAAACTAATAAATAATTGAAAAGTTTTTCACTTTCCTTTTTACCCAAGTTTTGATTTTATTAAATTTTAAAGATAGAATTTTTCTAATTCCATTATAAATTTATGATATCTTAAATAAAATTATTTTCATTTATTAATTATATTTTATAACTTTTTTTTGTTTTATAAATAATTTCCTTTTAATTTTTCATTTGTATTTCTCTTCTTTTATTGAAACTTATATCATCAAAAATAATATTCGATATTTCTATATACATATTAATCAAAATATATTTACCTTGATTTATTCCTTGATATTAAAAAATAAATGAAATTTGTTCTTAAAAATTTTTTTAAAGTATATTTAAATTAGTATTATTAATGTCGATATCAACTAAAAAATCAATATTAAATGAAAAATTTTGATATGAGAAGCCTCTAAAATCAAGATGAACAATATTCTTAAATGTTTGAATGCTATAAATTTTAAAATAATCATATAAACAAAAATTTTAGAAATCTTAAATTACATTTCCAAATTAATCTTTTAATTTTAATATTAAAGTGTAAATTTTATTAAATTCTAAATTTTGATTTTATAATTATTAAATATAAACTTTACTATATTTTTATTCAGCTTAACTTGGTAAAACTAATATAACTTAATCAAAATTCTAAATTCTAATATTATTAATATAAATATCATAATAGCCCATAATATTTGGAGTCCATTATAATAACAAACTTTTATCTTCTTATATTTTAATATCACTTAATTCATAGTATATTTTATAAATTTTGTTTACCATTATTACACTATTTATTTACTTTTGATCTAAATCTTTTAAATCATCATTAAATTAATCTTTTAATTTTATTTTATCGTTTCTTTTTTATCCAGCAATAGAATCGCTTACAACGAGATTATCTAGAGGTTTAACTAATTTTACTTCATCTAAATTTAAATAAAATTCCTCTTAATTAACTAATTTATAAAAATCTATATACAAATGCTTTACTGAATTCCAATCATCTACTTATTGTTTACTATAAATATTATTTATTAATTAATTGGTTGTATTTTTGAATACACCACATTATTTATCTGAATTTTAGTAAAATATTAAAGAATTTTATAAAGATATCAATTTATTTTAATCTAAATTTAGCTTTAAATTTTTAATTGGGTCATCAAAATTTTTAATGTCATTAAAGATAAACAAATTTTTATATTTAGGATTTAATTCAATATTAATTAGATTAATAGAAACATTGGGATAGATATTAAATTAAATTAATTAGTCATTAAATTAAGTGAATTTAAATTGAAATTTATTATTATAAATTCTGAGAAAATCATTAACTATATATTATTTTTTAAGTGAAGGAATCTTTATTTTAAAATATAAATTTATATTTTGAACGTCAATTTTATTTTTTGGATTATAGATAAAAAACTAATTAGGGAGAGTGTTTTTTTTATTTTAAAAAATAAAATTAAATTTTTCTATTAATATATTTTCTTCTTTAGATTAATAATGAATAAAAATAGTATAGCATTAATTTTAATTTAAATCAAAATTTTTTATTGGAATAATTAGCTTATTATTTTTAAAATCTGATTAATAAATATCCGTTTTTATTAGATCATACTAATTAGTAATTATGTATATAAATTCTTTCTTTAAATTATTATTTGTATTATCTTTCTATTAATTCATATTTAACTCAATATTTTAATCTTATCCAACAAAAAACTAGTATAACAATTATTAATAGTTTTCTATCTATTTCATAAAGAATGTACTAAATATTCTACTTTCTTATATCATTATTTGATTAATATCTAATACTTATTCTTAATCTTCAAAGATATTAAATTCAATTATTAATTTATCTGATTTATACTTCATTTCTATTTATTTTTATTAAAATTTTGTCCTTTAAAAGTTAATATTTAAAAATTAAAACATTTATTTAATATTTAACTTTTCTTTTTGTTATTAATATATTAAAAAATATTATAACATTTCTTTTATTAATTATTCTATAATACTCTAGATTATTAATACTTTAAAATTTCCTTATATTTCTTACTAAATTGTTATTGTTAAATTAATGTTTAATTTTTCTTTTAATTTATTTCTTAATATATTATACTTATTTTAATCATCAGTTTAAATTTCTTATAAACTTTTTTCATTTTATTTTAAAATATCCAAGTCTAATAATAACATAATAATTTATTGCTCGATTTCAATTTTAGGATAATTAGAAATTACTATTTTTTTATCTTAGAGTATATAATTGACAGGCTATTAATTTTTAGATTCAGCATTTAAATTTATTATGATATTATTAAAATATTAATTTAATTTAGATAATATCAATTATTTAAAATAATTTTCTTCTAAAGAATATTAATCATCGTTTAATATATTAAGTTAAGAATAATTTATTACTAAATTCGATAAATTTATAATATTTTAAAACACTTAATAAACATTATCTAAAAATATATTTATCTTAAAAATCAAATTATAATCTAATATTTATTCATTTATATCTAAGAATATATTCAACTATTAGTTTTAAAATAACGACAATAATTTTTATGAAAAATTATTTACTAAATTACTAAGAATTTAATTTGATAAAAATTAGTACTGGAATTTTTATTTATTATTTTAAATTTAAACTAGTTGGAATTTTTTTTTTTAATCTTATAGATAATAAATATTATTGTAAAAATAATTAATAATTGGGTTACTTTAATAATCGTTATTATTATTTTATGTGTTTTTTTATTTATTAATTATATAATTGATATCATCATTTATATTTATTAAAAAATTGAATTATTAAAATATCAAAGAGCTATTAATTTAAAGATTTTTATTTCAATTAAAAAGATATTAAATAAATTACAAATTTAATTCAAGAATATTATTATCTTTATCTACAATTCCAATAAATTATTAATACTAATTGTTATTATTTATAAAACGTTAATCAAGATTATCTTTTATAATAAACTATCCACAAACTCCTTTTAAATCTTTAGCCTTAATATAATCACATATTATAGATTAATTTTTTAACATAATTAAACACTTAGTATTTTTATCTATATTTTAAGTAAATTTTCCTACTTATATAAGAAATTTCATTTAAATTCTATTTTTTAAATTTAATTTTAATTTATAAAATTTTAATATATTATTTTTATTTTAAATCATGTTAATAAATTAATATTTCTATTAGTGTTATAAAAATTATTTCTAGTATTTAATTAATTAATTATAATAATTAATAATTAAGTTTTAATTAAATTCATTTGTATTATATATATCTTTTATTTCATAGATCATTTTTCCCTAAAGATAGTTTTTATATCGTTTAAGTTCATCTATCACGTTGTTAAATTCATTTTGATTTTAAGATTTTTATATTTTTAAGCCGAATTCTTTAAAAATTTCATTATAATTTATATTTATTGCTTAATTTATTTAATATTATTAATCTAAATCAAATTATAAATCTTAAATTATTTTTTCAATTTTATCATTAAATAATATGTTTTCTATAATTTATTCTTCATCATAAATTTAATAAAATATTTTATTAATATTTGCTGCTTTTTAAATAAAATTAAATTGATTTTATTTATTTATATTTGTATCTTTTGCACTATTTGTTTAATAATTAATAATGAATTCAATTACCAAAATATCTTAATTATATTTATATAATAAATCCATTATCTGATACTGATTATCAGGTTGATATTAAAAATAAACATAATCATCATATAAATTATCATTTATTTATTAAAATGTTTAATTAGAGGATTGAAATTATGCCTATAACTATTGATTAGACTATTATTATTAATGTTATTAATTTTGATAATTATTAAATTAAATGTAAATATGATTAAATCTATTTTCAATCAAATCTTTATGATTTTTTGTATTTTGTAAATTACTACTAATATTATTAATTATTTAATCACATATCAAAAAAACAACACTTTATTAAATATATTATTAAACTAAAGCAAAAAAAGAAATTTTTTAATGACTCAACAAATTAATAAGATGTTCAGCTAATGATGTTATATTTATTTTAAAATTTATCAAAGAATACTTTTTTATAACTAATCTAACTTGTTTTCTTAATTCTAATATAAAATATATTTTTAGCTAAAGTGGATCAATATTTAATTTATAATCATTTTTAGCATCAAAACTGAAATTTAGAATATTAGAATTATTTTATTCAAAATTTTATTACTTACTAATATTATTATTATTATTTTAACTATCTTATTTTGAATTAATATTTAAATGATTTTCAATATTTTTTTAAAATTAATTCTTTGTCATTTTATAAAAACTATTTTCTTTTGTAGTTACTAAAATAATATCTATTATTATTATATCAGAATTTTGTTTAATAAAAGCTGAATTTTCTTTTATTATTATGTCATTTTTTTTATTATAATTTACTAAAACTCTTTTAAATTATTATTTACTAAAATGATATTATATTGGCTATTAAAAATATGAATTATCTTCATGAATTAATCCAATTAAATCTTCTAAAATTTTAGATATTTTAAAAATTGCAGAATTTTCAAAAAGTTATAAAATATTAAATTGTTCATCAATTTATCCATATTCTTTAATTTTATCTAATTGGATATTTATTTAAATCAATCGTTTTTCATTTTCGTAATATTATAAGGACTAAATATTTTTTTTTAATTCAACAATTAATTATTCTTTTTTTTTTTCAAGATAGATTGATCTCATAATAGTAATTGCTTATTCTCTTTAATCTTCTAATTCATTAGTTTTTATTTAAAAACTATTTAATTCAGTATTATAAAAGATAGATATTTGTAATTCCAAGTCAATATTTTAATCATTTATTTAATAACTCTATTTACTTATTTATTATTTTTAATCAAATATTAAACTACAATTAAATACTTGTTTCTTATTAAATTTTTAATTAAATTCTAAAAATTATTCTTCAATTTAACCACAATAATTTAAATAATAGAATGAATCTGATAAAATTTATAATAATTAAATATAGAGATTAATTATATAAATTAGATAAAATTTAGATTGTTATTATAATGAATTTTCTTAAATAAACTTAAAAACTTTTTCAATAAAATCACTGATATTATCTAATTAGAAATTATAAGTATTTAATGAATTTACCTTTTAAAAAAATTCAATAAAAATATTATTAATATTAAAAAGATTTATTTAGTTTTAAGTTTACTTTAAATCTGCATAAGAATCACAATACATTTCGTGTAATTAATCTAAAAAAATGATAGATTATTAGAAGAATTTTAATTAAATGATAAGTTAAATAAATGATGTGGTTCTGAAAATATAAACTTTAGTAAATTCATATAAATTATTCTTTTCATTAACAAATATATTTTTATTAAAAGAGCTGTTTGTTAAGAATAAACAAATGATAATTTAGTCAAGAGTTAGATGAATAGTTTCTGAATTGCTAGGTTCATTAATTTTTGACAGGATTAAATTAAGTTGTTCATTAAAAATACTTATCTTCTATTCCTATTGTTCTACTTAAAACATGAAATAATAACATAATTCAAAATTCTATAATAAATTCTCATCTAAAAATTTCTTATTTTTACTTTCTTTATCATCCTATTTAAATGCATTTATATTGTATTTTAATATAATAAATGTTATATTTCTTTGCTTATTAACAAATTTATACGTTGCTAAATCATATTATTACTTGTCATTCAATATTCGAATTTAATCTGATATTTATTATTACTGCTATTATTATTATAATTATATATATTATTATTATGAGACTGGATTGAATGCTTAAATTTTAACTTTGTTTTATAATTAAAAGTATGAAGGAAAAGATTCCAAAAAATTTTCTTATGTTAATTCTTGATTAAATAAAGTAAATAATAAATATTATATTTTAGAATCCATAATTATTTGAAATGTTAAATCATTTTAGAGATTGATTAAATTAATTAATTTACTAAATATTTATTGGAAATGATCAATTTTATCTTATTGATTTTATAATTATTCTTTAGAAGGCTAATAAAGTGATTAATATTATTATTGATGAGATTTAATTTGTTAGAGATATTCACCAATAGGATCAAATTATTATGTAAGTAAAAACATGATTTGAATTTAAGATAAATTTATTTCTTTTAATTCACTTTATTTATTTAAATATAGCAGAACATGTTTCTTATATATAAAAAATACTAAACTAAATAAGTAAGGATATTATTTTTGTATTAATTATATGGTTTCTTTAATTAATTCCTCTGTTTCCTCTTATACCAAATTATTTACTATGTATTAACCCATTACTAACATTTCAATTATCTATTTATAATTTATTTTTTTATCTATTTATCTATTCTGTTTTATTTATTCTTGAATTTTATTATTTTATTGATATTTCTCAATTATTTATATTATTTCTTTCATTATTTATACTCCTTTATAATATTCTGATAAATATTAATTATATCTAATTAAATATTCGCCGTTCTCTATTGTTGATATATAACTATTTTTTTTTGGTTTTTCGCATAATCCTTCAAAAGATTATAAATAAAAATTATTAAAAAACTATTCTTTGCAAATAAATCTATAATCTTAAATCAAATATTTTATATTGAAATATTTACAAATACTAAAAAATTAATAAAATTACGTGATTGCAGAATATTAAAAACAATCATAAAGCTCTCCTTTTTTTATCTTAGTTTCAAATGCTTTTTTTAATTTTTTAGATAATTCTTCTTTAGATTTTTATTCTTTTTAAATAAAATAATCTAGAAGATAAATTAAAATATTAGTCATTTTGTAATAAACGATATATTTAAAAGAACCTTAAAAATTTTGAAATTTCAAATACTCTTTTTCTTAATAATAATAATCACTCATTGGCTTAACTAATTTTTCAATTAATTCAATTACTAATTATTATCTATTAAATTTTATTTATTTCTAAATTATTTATTAATCTTCTAAATAATTAAAAATCAATTTTAAATCATAATTAAAATAACTTTATATAATTTATATGACTATATTTGGATTTCCAATTAATAATGAAATATCTCTTGCTTGTTCTGAAATATGTTTTTATTTAAATAATATATCAAATTATTCTTAATTATTTAAATAAATTGCTAATTCTAATAAATTACTTGGTCTTAATACTTTATATTTATTAAATTAATCTTATAATTCATTTAATTAATATTAACATTCTTAATTTATAATTTTATTTTATTATTTTTTTTAAATTTTTTTAGTATAATAATTAAATTTATCAATACGAAGATTATTGTAAATACCATAACAATTTTTTATTAGTTAATCAATATTAAATTTATAATATACTAAATAAGCACAATATTAAAGATTAAATAATAAATTTTTTTCTTCTTTTGAATTTAATTTTCTTAATTAAATTTATTAGAATTCATTTAAATATTCGTTTATATAATTTTTATTTTTTATGTCTTATTTTTCAAATACCATTAAATTTTCAATTACTTCTAAATATTTGCTTTCAGTTAAAAATAGAAACAATTATTAATTATTGTAAACAATAGATTAATATAAAAAAGGTAAATAATTTTAAATTTAGTTTTAAATAAAAAAGATAACTTTTGATTATAAAATTATTTTCAAAAACAATAAATTAATTTAAAAATTTTTTATTTTATATAATTTCATTAATAAAAAACTAACTTATTTTGTAATTTAATTGTCATTCATATTAATCTATATCTATTCGTTGAAATATTTCTACATAAATTAATAAAATTAACTTATAAAAATTTATGATTTATCAGTTTTTTTTATAACTAATAAATAAAAAATAACTTTCTTACAACAAATATCTAATATAAAAGAAAAATATTTATGACCATATTATTATTAAAATTCAATTTAAATAAATTTTTCTGTTATTTTTTCAAATAATTAATTACAAATACTTTAACCAACTATAATAAGAGTTTATAGATTATGCCAAATAGATTTATTTTATTTTATTTGATGCATTTTTTCAAATAATTAACTTATAAAGAATTAAACCATTTGTTAATTTAATTCAATATCTTAAATTCTTGATTGAATAACTTTAAACTATTTAATTTGAATATTTTATGATATAGAAAATAATAATAAAAAATCTCAGTTAAATTAATTTTTATTTTAATTGCTAAATATCTCTAAAATTTATTTGAGACTAATCATACTATTATTTATTAATCTTTAACATAGTTCATTATCATAATGCTCAATATTTTTATTTAAAAACTCAACTAAATATTCAAATTTATATTTATTCTAATGTAAAACTACTTATTCTATAACTGAAAATTTTTAATTTTCTATGAAATTTATTATTTATTTGCTGTTTTACATCAAATTAATTTTGAATTATTAATCATTTAGATTATGAATTTAATATTCATTTATAATTCCTAAAATATTTTCTTTAAGTTTTTATTTAAATATTTAAAATTATTAATTTAAATTTTTTGTTTCTAATAATTTAATTAATATTTATTTAATAATATCTTCTAACTTAGGATTAATTTAAATTAATTAATAAATATCATTAATTTATAAAATATCTTATTGAATCAAAATATAAATTTGATTTTTTATTTATTGTTCTTAATATTTTTTATATTAACTTGTATATTTTTAATCTTCTTAGTTTTCATTTTAAATTTAATTTTTTTATTAAATTTCAAGTTTATAATAATATAGATGAATTATTTTTTTATATATTTCAATATCCAAACTAGAAACTACATTCAAAATACCCAATATAAATAAATCATCTAATTATTTATAATATTAATCTTAACTTATAAAATCTATTATTAAATTAACTGTTTTTAAATTTAGATTGTTTACTAATTATTGGTATAAATATCTAAATTTAATTTATTAGTTTTTATATTTCTAAATTTTTTCAAATTATTCTTTTGCTTTTAAATTATAAATTTCATTAATAGTTTATTATTTTTATATTAATTATCCCTCTTCAAAAAACTATATTATCCAAAAAATAAATAAATTATATTTATTTTTACTTTAGTATTGATCGAACAAAATACTATTTTATTTTACAATTTTTAATAATTAAGGATTTTTTCTTGAAAAAATTAATTAAATTAAACTATCTATATCTTTTATAAAATCTCTAGAATATATTTTTAAATATTAAAAATAATTTTCTTTGTTCATTAAATGATCAATAAATTAATAGTTTTATTATTCTATATAAATTTTTAACAATTTATTAACATCGTTAATTTTAGTAATCTACAAAAAAAATATAACATTTTTATATTTTTTAATTAACTATTCAAATTATTCAAAATCAATTATTTTAATTATGTAATTTTCACAGAATACCCTAAATTATAATATATTTATATTTACGAATTTAATCCTAATGAATTATGTAATTTTTATATAAAATATCTTTAATCTTTATATTAGTTATTTAAATCTTCATTAAAATAAATTAAAATTTAATCATAAAATTGAAATTGATTTTATCTTATAATTATATAATAAAATTTTACTTAGTTAATTAAATCATAAACAAAGAAATATAGTTTAAAAATTTATAATCTAATTAAAATAATCAAAAGAGAACTTAAAAAATTTAAGAATTATTTCTTTAATAAAAAAAGTTTAATTATTTTTAATTGATAATGCTTTTATGATGAAATAGAACAAAATTATTTTATTCAGAAATTTATGAATATATTTTTTGATAATATTAGAAAATTAATTCCTCATTCAATTTATTATGTTTTTTATGTTATTATTAATTAAAAATAATACTTATTTCAATCAATTTATCAATGTATTTAAATTGTTATATTTATAAAGCTTAAAATCCTAGCGAATTTAACAAAAGCTATATGTTTTATGTTGATTTGTCAAAAATTTTTGTTTTATAATTTGAAAAATAATCATCTAAAAATTCATTAATTTAATTAATATTAGATTAAATTAGAATATTTAGATGATTTTGTTTGATTAATGAAATAAGATAATCTTCATTATTCAATTATTATAATTATTTAAGATGTAATTTAAATTTATTTAACAATTCATTTTCTAATTCACTATCAAGAATTTTATTATTAATTAAAGATAGTAAACTACAACCTAAATATTAAAATTCTTGATGTAATTCTTTTTTTTTATTTATTATTTTAGATTTGAAGTCGATTTCTTTATCTAGAATAAATTAAATAATTTAAATCAAAATTTTATAAATTATGATATATATTTTAGATTAAACATCCTTTTTTATTTATAAAATTATATCAATTAATTAAAATATCATAGAAAAAGATAAATTATTTATAAAATTATCTTAATTTTAAGTAATTATTTAGTTTAAAAAAAGAGTGTCTTTTTAAAAGCAAAAATGAAGTTATTTATTTTTTTAAATTTTAGCTAAATATAATTCTAATGCATTAAAATAATTTTATTAAACTAAATGTTACAAAAAAGACTCACAATAGTTAATATAAATGGAAGGGAAATTAAGTAGATTAATAAGAATAATGATAAGATCTTAATTGTATTTTGTGATTTCAAAATATTATTAAATTAAAATAAAATATATTTATCTATAAATTGTGAAATTCTTATTTTTGATGAAAATTTAATTATAATTTTTGTTGTATTTAACTTATTCAAAAAAAAGTAGGTCAACAAGAGTAAATTAAGAGATTTCTTATTTATTTAGAAACTAAAGATTATCAATTTACATTTAGTGGTATAGAAGATAAAATAAATCTTAATTAAAAATTTTTCGGTTTTAAATACATTCTTATATATATAGAGCTTATGCTAAAATAATATTTTTATTTTATTAAAATTGCTTCCTTTTTTTTTCAATTAACAAAGCTTCTAAATTATTATTAGTAATAAGCATTTAGAATTGAGATTTATTATTATCTTTTATGTATTTCACAATATTAAACAATTAATTACTTACTAAGTTTTTATTTAAGATTAAATAGTGTAAAATATTATATCCTTTGTTTGAATGTTTTAAAACTACTTAATTAAATTCTTATATTTCATATAATTATCTTAGTAATTAATCAATAAAATTATAATCAAAATAAAGACATATAAGCATAATTGGTGATTCCATATTTGTGTTATTTTACATTTTCAAAAAATCAAAATCTCTTTGTATTTTTAAATTTTCTATAAATTATAAAGGTTTTTTTTCAAATATTAATTTATGAAAGATATTTATTTACAAGAATTTAAGAATATAGTACTGAGGATATTTATTTATTTGTTTAAAATTACTAGTTTCCCATATAAGATAATTCATAGCTTAATCGTATTCTTATTAAAATAAATCAGGCATTTAATTCTTACTAATAATTTTATTAAACCATTTTAGTATTTTCAATCCTTTAAAGTCTCTTTAATCAATTTTAATTAAAATGTTTGTTGTTTTTTTATTTTCAAGGTAATCTTAAATCATTTTATCAAAGGATCTTTAATAAATAAGTTTTAAAAAATTTATAGAAAATTCATAATTTTTATTATGATATTTAACATTTGCCATAAAAATATTCATTATTTCAAAAGCTAATTTTTTTTTAAATTAATCTTCTAAATCATCATAAAATATTTTATCTAAGATGAATTTTACTAAATTTATGTTTCTATAATTCATAGCATAGTGAAATATTGTGTTATTTGAAAAGTCTCATGTTTTAAATAAATTATAAGTAAAAACTGTTTCTAACTTTGTTAAGATAAAGTTATTTATCTTTTTTTCATCTGCCGTTTACAAAACTTCAAGAATTTATTATAAAAATTGCTAAGTTTTATTTTCCATATTTTATTATTTATATATCTTTTGACTAATCTAAAAATTTAATATAATATTTATGAGAATAATATTTAATACATTTTAATTAATAAACTTAAAATAAATAAAAAATCATATTTATTATTATTAATCTTATTATTATTGCTAATTAATTGTTATCCATTAATGATTCAAAGCCTGATTAAGAGTGATTCTTTTAGATGGTTGAATTTAAAGCAAAGATTATAAAAAATTGATCAATTAATTTGAGAAATGACCAGGATAATCAAAAATAAGATTGGTAACTTTGTACATGGTGTCTTAAATATCTTAACCTTCAAAAGGAGGATTTCCAGTGCATAATTCATAAGTCAACACTCCTATACTCCACACATCTATTTGTTTATCATGTCCTTATTTTTTGAACATTTCTGGAGAAATGTAGTCCAGAGTACCACAAAAAGTATTCCTTTTATCTTCCCATTCATTAGGATTTTCTATAGCCAGTCCAAAATCTCCTATATAATTATCATTATTATTATATTCAAAATAAAAATGATAATAATAATAATAATGATAATAAAAATGATAATAATAATGATAATAATAATGATAATAAAAATGATAATAATAATGATAATAATAATGATGATAAAAATAATAACCTATTTTGATTTTATTTAAGGAAACAAATAGATTTTCTGGCTTCAAGTCTCTATGAATATAGCCATTAGTATGAATATTAATCATGGCTTCAATAACTTGCTTGATGAAATATGCAGCCATTGATTCATTAAAATATCCTTATGGTTGAGCTTTCATCAAGGTATAAAGATCACCTTTAGGAGCATACTCCATTATTAAGTATATTTGCTTTTCATCATGGAAATGACCATATAATTTCACTATGTTTTAATGAGAACATTAGCTTTAAATTAATATTTCTCTTTTAAGTTGTTCTTCCAGTTTATTTTCCTATAAGTATTTTTTTTATAGGATTTTTAGACCCACAATGAAATTTGTTTCTTTATGTCTTGCTAGAAATACATCACTGAATTTACCTTTTCCTATATTTTTTATCAATTCAAATTCATCTAATGTTTAATATTTATTTTATTAAATCATTTATTTATAAACTTGTATTTCTTTTTATTATTTATTCTATTTTAATTTTAATTATTTTTTTAATTAAAGTTTGTTTCATATAATAATTTAAATATTTCAAAATATATATATCATTATTTTTATTATAAATTTAATATTTTTATTTCTTTTAAATTTATTCTAACTAAATGAAATTAAAAATATATATAAATTTATAAATTTAATTATATTAATTAAAAATGGATAATTAAAATAAAAAGATATTATTAATAGGTTCAAGTTTAGTATGTGGATTAGGTTTATATTACTTTTATAAAACAAAAAGTTAAAAAATAGAGAAAAAAAATTAAATTGAATAAAAAAATAAATAAGAAGAAATAACTAAATTTGAAGAAATTACTAAATAAATAGAATAAGTATCTAAATAACAAGAAGAAGTAAAAAAATAATAAGAAAATGTAATAAATTAATAAGACTAAATTTAATTAACTTAATAATAATAAGAAGAAGTAGACTTGATTTACTGGATTATAACAGATATAAAATCACAAGTATTTTAACATTGCTTTTATATTTCCAAATTCAAAAATTAATATATTGAAGATCTTTATTAATAATTAAATCAAGAAGAACAAGAATAAATATTAGGTCATATTTAATAAATTGATTAAAGAATTATGTAAGAATTTAATGACTTCATAATATTAAGAAAAACACAAATTTTGATAAAATATGGTTTATCTAAAGATTAGTATATTGAAATATATGATAAATATAAAGATTTAGATAAAATTTCAAAGGGAATATTGGAAATAGATTAATATATTTAGGACTCTATTATAGGAATACATCCATCTTTAGATTTGAAAGATTAATAAAAAATAGCAGAAAAA
>Ga0315908_10000703_pt1 | contig 26275 bp, 27 predicted proteins | sample LakEriMetagenome_12_FD_203520 | JGI IMG/M metagenome (GOLD analysis project Ga0315908, IMG submission 203520) | Freshwater fungal communities from buoy surface, Lake Erie, Ohio, United States - Buoy 4 MA124 | ecosystem: Environmental > Aquatic > Freshwater > Lake > Lake biofilm | place: USA...
TCATCAACTGCAGCCTGCTTTTCGTTTAGAGATTTTTCAAGTGCTTTTAAGGCGTCTTCTTTTTTCTGAAGCTTTTCTTGTGTCGTGTTTAATTCAGCGAGAAGCTTCTTGTTTTCTTCAGAAGCATTTTGAAGTAAGGAATTACTTTTTGCGCTGAGAATATCATTGAGTTCGTTCACCTTATCATATTGATCGCGCAGTTGACGATTGTTTTTGCCCATGGTGAGCGTGTCACTCATCAAACTCGCTATTTGTTTGTCTTTGGTGTCGATAGCTGCGGCTTGCTCTTTAATCTCCGCAGCTTGTGAATCTGTTTTTGATTTTAGGGCAATGTTTTCACTTTCGAGTGACTTTTTGCGCTCATCGAGCTCGGCGTATTTGCGCTGTGGTACACACGCAGTGAATAACATGGCGATACCAGCAAAAAGGATAATTGTTGTTCTGTTCATTTTTCCTCGCATAAGATTGGTAACAAAGGTGTTCTTTAATCCATAAAAAAAGGAGGTGAGCACCTCCTTTTTTTAAACGTTTAGTTGTGGGCTTCTATCCACTTGTTGATATCATCTAATTGCAATGCTGCAATCTCGAGTTTGTTCTTTTTGCGGTAGCCGTTAAGTGTTTGATGAATCACGGTGGGCTTGGTTTCGCGGAGTTTTTCCATAGAATCATAACCTGCTTTTACCACGTGTTCGATCCACTCGTTTGGAATACCGGCATTTTCGTAGGCGCTGAGATCTGGACCTGTATTCCATTTTTCAGGGCGCATTTGAGGGAAGAAAAGCACTTCTTGGATGGCTTCGTTGTTGGTGAGTAGCATCACCAATCGATCGATGCCAATGCCCATACCAGAAGTTGGCGGCATGCCGTATTCAAGAGCGCGAAGGAAGTCGTAATCAATGAACATCGCTTCGTCGTCGCCGCGCTCCATCAAGCGCACTTGTTCTTCGAAACGTGCACGTTGGTCAATGGGATCATTGAGCTCGCTGTAGGCATTTGCTATTTCCTTTCCGTTAATCATCAACTCGAAACGCTCCGTCAATTCTGGATTGTTGCGGTGACGTTTGCAGAGAGGAGACATTTCTACGGGATAATCGGTGATGAAAGTGGGTTGAATGTAGTTGCCCTCACATTTTGAACCGAAAATCTCATCGATCAATTTTCCTTTGCCCATGGTAGCATCTACTTCGAGGCCTATACTTTTGGCAAACTCAAAAATTTCTTTTTCTGTTTTTCCAGTGATGTCAAATCCAGTAAATTCTTTAATAGAATCGGCCATGGAAATGCGCTTGAACGGAGCTTTGAAGCTGAGTGTTTTGTTGCCAAATGTTACTTCAGTAGTGCCGTGCGCGGCCATACATACTTCTTCGAGCATTTTCTCTGTGAAGTCCATCATCCACAAGTAGTCTTTGTAGGCTACATAAATTTCCATTACGGTAAATTCGGGGTTGTGGGTGCGGTCCATTCCTTCATTTCGGAAGTTGCGACTAAACTCATATACGCCGTCAAATCCGCCTACAATAAGGCGTTTGAGGTAAAGTTCGTTGGCGATGCGCAAGTACATGGGTACATCAAGCGCATTGTGATGCGTCATAAACGGACGCGCTGCTGCTCCGCCTGGAATGGGCTGAAGAACAGGTGTATCTACTTCGAGGTAACCCATGTTGTTGAAGTAATTGCGCATGGCATTTACAATCTTGGTGCGGGTTACGAAGGTTTCTTTTACTTTTTCATTCACCACTAAATCCACGTAACGCATGCGGTAGCGCAATTCTGGATCGCGGAATTCATCGTACAAATTTCCGTCAGCGTCTTTTTTCACCACGGGAAGGGGCTTCAACGATTTAGCGAGTAGCGTGAGCTCCGTAACGTTGATGGATTTTTCACCGAGCTTAGTGGTGAAGAGTGTTCCTTTTGCTCCTACAAAATCGCCATAGTGCAAAAGGTGTTTTACTACATCGTTATAAAACGACTTATCATCGCCAGGGCAGAGTTGATCTACATTCATGTAAACCTGAATGCGACCGGTGCTATCGTGCAAATCTGCGAATGAGGCCTTACCCATTACACGCTGATTCATCAAGCGTCCTGCTACGATTACTTCTTTACCTTCTTCGTAGAGGTGGTGAATGTCTTGAGCAGTGGATGTAGTGGTAAACGATGCCGCAGGGAATGGATCAATTCCTCTTGCTTGCAGCTTTTGCATGGCTTCGCGACGTGCTATTTCCTCGGGTGATAAGTGCTGAATCATGGTGCAAAAGTAAGGCTCCGAGCGATAACCTGAAAAGAAGTTATTGCTCGGAGCCTAAGACTTATTTAAAAAAGCTTAGAGTTTGAAAGTAACGCCTATGTTCAGGCCGTTGAATAAGGCCATGCTGGTTTCTGCCATTATGCCGAAGTTGTCGGTAACAAAGTAGCGCGCACCAATGAATGGGTTGGGGCGGAAATAGAAATTCGTGCTGTTAGAAGTGTTATAGTCTAAAGGGCCGACAAAAGCTGGACCTGTATATCGGTTGTGAATGAAACCCAGGCCGATCTCTAAACCACCGTAGATGTCTAAGTTTTTTTCATCAATGCCATTGTAGTGGTAGGCTCCGCGAAAAGCCAAGTAAGCTCGAGAGGAATTCCAAGAATAGACGTTGAAGTCGCTGTACGATCGACGACCGAGCCCAACGGAACCGCCAAGGCTTATTACACCGGGACCGGCTGTTTCCAAATATCCTTGATCATAAGAAAAGTTGAGTCCAGTGTAAAGGTCACCGATGTAAAGGCCGTCAAGACCTCCGGTGATACCAAGCATTTTGCTATCTTTATTAAAGGCTTGTGCAAAAAGGCTGTTGCTGATAATGATGCAAATAGCCGCGAAGATGAAGCGTTTCATAATGTGTGTGCGTTTCGTGATTGGAAAAAACTGTTGCAAAAATAGCACACCAAAAACAAGGCCATCAGTCTTCTTTTCCCGAAATAATCATAACGAATTCACCGCGTGGTTCGTTCTGAGAAAAGTGATCGTGCAACTCTTGTAAAGAGCCTCGACGGGTTTCTTCAAATTTCTTTGTGAGTTCTCTACTGACACTGCACTTGCGTTCTGGTCCGCAAAATTTGATCAACAGGTCTAGGGTCTTGAGTAAACGGTGAGGCGATTCATATATTATGGTCGTCTTCGTTTCGTCTGCGATTATTTTAGCTCGTGTTTCTCGTCCTTTTTTGTGGGGAAGAAAACCTTCGAATATAAATCGATCGTTGGGTAAGCCGCTGATGGCTAGGGCTGGAACAAAAGCGGTGGCTCCGGGCAAACACTCTACTTCAATTCCTTCTTGAAGACACGCTCTTACGAGCAAAAAACCAGGGTCAGATATGGCGGGTGTGCCCGCATCTGTCACTAAACAAGCACTGGCGCTTTGTTGAATGCGAGAAATAGCATGATTGAGCGTGTGATGCTCATTATTCAGATGATAACTCACAAGAGGTTTATCTATCCCTAAATGCTGAAGTAATTTTCTCGTTTCTCGGGTGTCTTCACAAAAAATAAAATCGCACTCTTTTAACATCCTTACTGCTCGCAGTGTGATGTCCTCGAGATTGCCTATGGGCGTAGGAACGAGAATGAGTCGCATTATAAATAACGACGCTCAACGAGTTCAGTGAAGTCTTGTGCAACGATAGATTCGTTGTTCCAAGCGTACTTAGAACGAAGTGTATCCAGTGTGCGCATCGCTTCGTCGCGAGAGCTTGTGTTGAGGCGGTCGATGGTTACTTCGTAATCTTGATTGTTTCCTTTGAAAAGCTCTTTGGAAAATTGGAAACGTTGATTGAGCGTAATCGCTTTTTTCAAATCACTGATAGGCGTATTCTCCATCTTTTGGGCAAGCGTTTCCTGCGCACCCACGGTCTTTGAAAGTCGATCGTTTACACTTTCTGTTTTGAATAGTGGACTAGTAAATTGAGCAGGCTCAATTTTAGGTGCTTCTATTTCTTGGTTGCTTTCGATTTCTTCAATCGCATCAATAAGATTAACTTGATTAGGCGCTACTGTTGGCTCTGACACACGGAAAGAAAAAGGTGTTGAATCTACAGGGTTTTCTTCTTCTGTTTCTTCTACCGTTGGCGCGTTGATTTCAAATTGAATTTCTTGAATAGGTTCTTCCACTTCAGGAGTGCTTTCTTCTAATTGAATAGGCGCAATAAGGGGCTGTGGTTTTTCTTCATTTACCATCACAGGAGTTTCTGTAGCTGCTTCAACTGGTGTGGTGGCTACTTGTGCCTCCGTGGCTGGTTGGCTTTTGACATCTTTGTCATAAGCACGGAAACGAAGAACGATCAGTCGCTCATATAGTTCGCGGGCTTGGTTGGTCATTACTTCTACTTGAGGGGTAGAAAGCTGACCTGACTCGAGTAGCTCGATATGCTTTTGAAGTTCGCTAGCGATCTCGCTAAGACGTTGAAATTTAAGGGCCTCGTTCATGATAAAAACACTTTAATGCTCAAAGGTAGGGTTGGAAAGGTTCGAATTATCCGACCAAAACAGTGAGTTTTCAAGTGTTAACGGTTGGAAAGCTCTTTTCTTTTACTCAGTGGAAGACTTTTGAATACGAGGTCATAGCTGTGCTTCACCAATTCTACGATAAGTGGATCATCAACACTACCATCCGTTCGCACGGTATTCCAGTGTTTTTTATTCATGTGATAGCCGGGTTGAATTCCCGCATGTTGCTCTCGAAGTTCAATGGCTCGTTCGGGGTCGCATTTAAGGTTTACACTTTCAAAATCATTGATGTCAAGTAAGGTGAAAATTTTCCCCCCAATGCGAAATACAAGTACGTTCTCATCGAACGGCATATCCTCTGTGACGTGAGGAAGGCTTATACAAAGTTCGCGGTAATGTTCGATGTCCATTATTGATAAGCAGCGCAAGGAGTATGACCAGACGAGTTGTTACCACACGCATTAATGCCAATGGTAAGTTCATGCGTGCTTGCTCCGTCATATCGGATTTTATTTAAGGTTAAATCGTATGCGTAAGCAAGTGTGATGTATGAAAAGGCCTTGAGTTTGAGAATGGCTGATAGGCCGTGTCCACTGCGAGCCGCGAGACCAGCGCTTACTTTTTGATTGTAATCCATCATGGCCTGTGCTTCAACGGATGCTTTTGATTTTCCTACATAGTTCAGTAAGAAGGCAGGTTTGAAGCTCACGTCATTTCCCATTTTGATGGATTTTCCATATGCCAAAGTAAAGTGGCGTCGGAGTTGTGAATCTCCAAGGCCTTCGATGGTGGTATGGCGAACAGTGCGGAAGGATAAGCCGATGAATCGATCGGCGCGGTATAGCCAAAGCCCGCCATTAAAAAGGGGGAGTAAAAAGTCGCTGATATTACCTGCAATTGCGGGATCTGAATTTTGGTTAACCAGCATCATTTGCGAAAAGCTAATGCGGTATTGCATGAACCCGACCCCAACGCCCATCGATAGCATGTTTTTTTGCGCTAGTCGCATGTGATAAGCGTAGTTGAGAAACAAGCTAGTGTATCCGAAAGGCCCGGCGTTGTCAGTTTCGATATTGGTTCCTACGCCATGATAGTTGTAATGTTTTTTACCAAACTTTCCATGAATGTTGGCAAAACCAGTGCGTGGCGCGCCCTCAAACCCTGTCCATTGTCGACGCACACCGAATTTTAGCTCTAGGCAATCTGTAAATCCAGTTACAGCAGGATTATAATTGATGTAGTTGTAGGTGAAGTAGGTGTATTGCGGCAGCTGCTGAGCCTTGACAAAAAGGCTAAGTAGAAGGGCAAAAAGCAATACAACTATGTTCTTCATGTGTGCTTAATGAATAATAGAAACAACCCCCATAATTGGCGGTATAGTAACATTTGGTGAGTTGAGTTCTATCACAAAATAATAGGGTCCTGCGGGCAGGTATTTTCCTTTGTTAGTGCCGTCCCAAGGTTTTCCGTAGCCGAGTGAACGATATACGTTTTGTCCCCAGCGGTCGTACACATTCACTAACGCATCTTCGTAGCGTTGGATGTTGAGAATTTCCCAACCATCGTTGATGCCGTCGCCATTGGGTGTAAAACCCGTGTAAGGCACCACTGGCTGAGAAATGGTAAGGGTGATATCTTCTGTTACCTGACAATCGCCGATGGTACTTTGAACAGTATATGTGGTGGTGCTTTCAGGGGTTACCTCTGTAACGGCGCTGTTAGGATCGCTGAGGTTGCCCGCCGGGGTCCATTGATAACTAGAGCCTGGTTCGCCACCTGAAGCGGTGATGGTTGCGGTTTCGCCTAAAATCAATACAAAGGGTTCCGCTGTGAGAACAAGGTCTATGGCGGTTCCGCTTACACTTACATCAAAATCACATGGACCATAGATAATGTCATGATCGCTAGCCACTACGATTAGATAATCGGCATTAGGCGCTAATCCGCTGAAAGAGGCAATGAAGTCGCCACTACCAGTAATACAGTTGGTTGAAGAGATATATGCTGACTGATCGCAAGGATCTTGCGGATTGGCGGGATCGTTGAGATCTGGTACTTGAATAGCCATGACCGTAATATCATTTGGGCCATTAAAGTCGTCGCAGTCTGTGGCGGCAATCTGCACGTCAAGTGAACCTGCCGGATTGCTTCCCGTATTCAAAGAAAATACATAAGACATGGGCAAGTTCATACAACCGTAGTTAAACGGTGTAGTGGTCATGCTGTAAGAAAGAATGGGGTTTTCAGCGCACATGTAATTGCTGGTAGCAAAGCTACAATCTTGAGCTTGTAGTCCTTTCAAACCTCCGAAGAGGAAAAGGATAACAGAAAGAAATTGGGTAATGTGCTTTGGAATAACCATGAAGGACAAAGATCGTTATCTATGAATCGAATGGACGTCTATCGTCGTTAAGTTTTTAAACACGCCAATGTGCAGTGGCTGTTAAATAAAAAACGCTTTTTAACGCGATTTGTTGCTTACGAATGGAACTCGATCAACAAAGCGTTTTTTTCCACTGCAATTCCTTTCTCTGTTGCCACCCGCTTTACTTTACCTGCCGCCGGAGCTTTGATCACGTTCTCCATTTTCATGGCCTCCAAAATGATGAGTGGAGTGTCTTTTTCCACCTCTTGGTCGGCCTCTACCAGTATTTGCAACACCATACCCGGCATTGGCGCTTTGATGTCTTTGAGTTTTGCGGCACCGGTAGATTCCATTCCCAAACTTTTGAGCAGGTCGTCGAAGCGGTCTTTGAGTTGAACAGAAAAGGACTGGCCGTTAACTTTTACTACCACTGTTTTTTCCTCTTTATTGAGCGAAATAACTTCTGCGTTGTAAGATTGGTTGTCTTTCAAAAGGTGGAAATGACCTTTTTCTACCTCTTTGCGATCAATAGTAACGGGAGCACCGTTTACACTAATTTGATTGCCGGAGTCAGAAATTTCGAGATCAAACGTGGCTTTTTGATTAACTGTGGCGTGTATCATAATTATTTTCCTAAGAAAGAGCGAAGCTAAGATAAATTTGCTGTTATGGCCGGAATCTATTTCCATATTCCTTTTTGCAAGCAGGCATGTCACTATTGCGACTTTCACTTCAGCACCTCGTTGAATCAGAAGGAGGATATGGTGAAAGCGATTCTGATGGAAATGAAGACTCGTCAAACCTATTTGGCGGGGCAAAAGATTGACACTATTTACTTTGGTGGCGGCACCCCGAGTTTGTTAAAAGCCGACGAAATCAATCGCCTCATTGATGCGGTGTATGATTTGTTTGAAGTCAATGATGGAGTTGAAATTACCCTCGAGGCGAACCCCGATGATCTGTTAAAGGATGGGTTGCAAAATATTCGCGCTACTCCTGTTAATCGATTGAGCATCGGTATTCAGAGTTTTCGAGATGAGGATTTGAAGTGGATGAATCGCGCACACCGATCGGTAGACGCCGATTATGCGGTAAAGGGCGCACAAGATATGGGCATCGAAAACATTACTGTTGATTTGATTTATGCGATACCTGGGCTTTCTATGCTCGATTGGCAGCGAAACGTTCAGCGCGTAATTGATATGAATGTTCCGCACGTGAGCGCCTATTGCCTTACGATAGAGGATAGAACAGCTTTTGGTAATTGGTATAAAAAGGGACAGCTTGTTCCTGCGCCTGATGAAATGGCTGGAGAGCATTTTCTTTTTTTGGTGGAACGATTGAAAGAAGCCGAGATTTTTCTCTACGAAGTTTCTAACTTTAGTAAAAAGGGTTTTGAATCAAAACACAATAGCGCATATTGGGAAGGAGCGCACTACCTAGGATTGGGGCCTTCTGCACATTCGTATAATGGTGATTCTAGATCGTGGAATGTAGCGAATAATTCTCGCTACATGAAGGGCATTTTTACGCACGAAGAAGTGAGTGAAACCGAACAGTTAGATCTTCGAACGCGTTATAATGAATGGATCATGACCGGCCTTCGAAGAGCAAAAGGTATTTCAATCGAAATGGCACATTCTACTTTCGGTGTGGACCTTCTCACTCAGTTTGAGCAAGATCTTCAAGCTTATCTTGAACAAGGAGATGCTGTGGTAGAAAATGGATTTTTGAAACTTTCGACTCGTGGTTTTTTGATCGCGGATCGCATCGCTTCAGACTTATTTATTCTTGAATCATGAAAACAACGATACATCACTCGAGTGGCGATCTACAGATAGACTTGAGTCAGTTTTTTGATCTTTCTATTGCTATTTCTCCGCTTGGTCCGCGAGCGTGGTATGTGCAGCCTGTGGTGATCAAACCGGTTATTAATCGGTATTTTACAGGTAGTGTTCAATTAGGTGGAGCGGTTAACTTTCGCGATATTCAGTTTAATCCGCATGGACATGGAACGCATACCGAATGCGTGGGCCATATTTCGAAGGAGTGGATAAGTGTGAACGAAGAGCTCAAGAGTTTTTTCTTTTTGGCAGAGCTGATAACCATAGAACCTGCCATTGAAGAAGAGAATAAAGGACACACTGTAGCGGGAGATCGACTCATCACTCGCGAGCAATTAGAGAAGGCTTTGAAAAATACCTCAGCCGAGGCCGTGGTCATTCGCACAAAACCGAATGATCGTTCGAAAGTAGAGGCGAATTACTCGGACACCAATTTTTGTTACATGGAAACTTCGGCCCTGGCACTGCTAGCTGAGCGCGGAATAAAACACTTGCTGCTTGATTTACCAAGTGTAGATCGCGAAAGTGATGGTGGATTGCTATTGGGGCATCGCGCTTTTTGGAATTATCCAGCAGCTACACGTCGCGATTGCACCATTACAGAAATGATCTACGTGCCTGACGAAGCAAAGGATGGTGTTTATTTTATGAATCTTCAGGTAGCTGCATTTGATAATGATGCTGCGCCTTCTCGACCATTACTTTTTCCATTGCTATAAAAAACAAACCCCGACAAGGTGCCGGGGTTTGTACAGAGTAGAGGGCGATTGATTAGTTCACATCCCACCAAAGGCGGGTGTCGTGAGTATCAGGTCCCTGATTTGAAACGGCGTTGCTATAGCTTCCGCCATTGAGTGTTTGCTCATCAATAGGGTATCTCATGCGGAAAGGAATGCCCGCACCCCAGTATTCAAATGAAGCACTGATACCGTTGTTGTAATACTCGGCAGCATCGCCGCCAATCATTCCACGTTTTACGGCTTCAGCGTGTTTACACAGCCTATTCGGAACAACAAATCGAAGCTAACGAAATTTTTCTTGAATAGGCCTCTTTCGGTTGAGCGAATCAACGCCCAAAGGTTTCAGGACGGTTGGATTCTTAAGGCCTTTTGTAAAAGACAACTAACACGAATTCAATAAGATGCACTTATTTATTATGCGCGAATAATATGGTTGTTGGGAATGAAAAGGTAGAAGGAAGCTCCTTTTGACTCACGGCTCCAAAACCAAACGTTGCCGCCCATTTGTTGAAGTATGTTCTTAATCATCACTAGCCCAAGCCCCGAGCCAGTTGTTTTCGTGGTGAATTTCGGCGTGAAAAGGTGTTTTTTACTTTCTTCACTGATACCGGGACCTTTATCATTAAAGCGGATAAGCATGCCATTGCGCGATTGACGCATAGAAATGGTTATCCGGACTTGTTCATGGCTCTGAACGGCTTGTATAGCGTTTGTGGTGAGATTATTCAATACCCGAATGAGTTGGTCGCGATCAGCTTTTATCTGCGTGGTAATGGTGGGCGGGAAATAGACGTGAAAATGAATGCGCTCGCTAGTATAGAGTTCAATGCACTGCTCAATAATGGTTTGTAAATCAAATTTGGAATAGACCGGTTTGGGCATCTTGGCATAAGAAGAAAACTCGCTAGCGATATGACTGAGTGTATCTATTTGCTCGGTCATACTTTGGGTGAAAAGCTTGATTTTTTGATCGAAGTTATCGGCACCATCTTCCCAAGAGCGCTGCAGATGTTGCACGCGAAGCTTCATGGGAGTGAGTGGATTTTTAATTTCATGTGCTACCTGTTGGGCCATGTCTCGCCAAGCGCTTTCCCTTTCTTCTTGGGCAAGCAGTTGAGCGCTTTTTTCAAGCTCCGAAAGCATGCGGTTGTATTGATTAACAAGCGCGCCTATCTCATCGTCGCTCTCCCAGGTTAATTGATCGTTGGAGGCGCCGAATTGTGTGCCTTTTAGTTTTTCGCCAATTGTTTGAAGTGATCGAGTTATGTAGTTGCTCAAGAGATAGGCTACCAAAGCGGCCATTAGAAATAAGAGAATATAGCTTTGACCGAGTTCTTGGAGAAAAAGAAAAATGTCTTTTTGATCGCTATCATCCATTTTTTCATACACCACATTCGTGATGGCGATAGGAGCGCCATGATGATCGGTGAAACGCCAATAGGCTAGCGATCTTTTTCCGTTGGCAATGTTGTGGTCGGTTACGGCGCGGTCGTTTCCAATGGAGAGTTGTTTGAGAATGGCATAAGGCACTTGTTGCGGTACACCAAGTGTGTCCATGGCTAAACTATTTGTCGCAATTAATAGATTACCCCGGAGATCATAGAGCACAATGAAGAGATTGTGTATGTCTGAAAGTTCGCATATTTTATCACTGAAGACATAAGGCACAGAGTCGGTTTCGATGTGGCCTCCGCGTTGGTTGAGGAAATACTCCAAAGAAGCTCTGACGGCTTTTTCTTTTCTTTCTAAACGTGCTTCGTTGTATCGTTCTTTTTGCTCGTAATGGTCGTAGATAGCAATACCGCCCGTAACGATAAAGGATATCAGTATGATAGCCAACATCGAAAGATAAATTCGCGTTCGTAAAGTGAGCTTGATTCGAAACATAGGGGCGTTAAATGCACGTGGTGCCTAACAAAAATAGTGCGGGAATTTCGGATTAGGGTAAAATAAAAAACCCCGACTTAGAGAGTCAGGGTTTTTAAGTCGTATTCGAGAAGCTTATCCGTTCAATGCTTCCGCACCAGCAACGATCTCGAGGATCTCACCAGTGATGGCCGCTTGACGGGCTTTGTTGTAGGTCAATTTCAATTCTTTTACCATCTCGCCAGCGTTATCGGTTGCTTTGTGCATAGCAGTCATACGAGCGCCATGTTCTGAAGCATTGCTGTCTAGAAGTGCTTTGAAGAGCTGAATTTTTAAGCTACGAGGAATAAGATCCTCTAGAATTGTTTCTTTGTTTGGTTCGTAGATGTAGTCTACAGAGCTTCCTTTCGATGCTGCAGATTCAGATGGAAGAACAGGTAGAAACTGTTCGTTTTTTATCACTTGAGAAGCTGCGTTTTTGAAGCTGTTATAAACCAATACAATTTTATCGTATTTACCAGCTGCAAAATGACCCATCAAATTTTCTGCAATAGCAGAAGCATTGTTGAAAGTCAAAGAATCAAAAATAGCGTAAGGTGTTTCGCTGATGCCAGCGGTGGTGTGGTGTTCGGTCTTGCGGAAAGCGTCGAATGCTTTTTTACCAAGTGATACTACATCCACTTGTGCATTAGCATAGGTAGTACGAATACTAGCACGCACTTCCTTCAGTACGTTGTTGTTGAAACCACCACATAAACCACGGTTAGAAGTAATTGCTACTACTAACACCTTTTTTACATCACGCTGTTGGCTGTAGATTCCATCGGTGCTATCGAGAGTAGAACTCACGTTAGAGAGGATCTCTTGAAGCTTTTCTGCGTATGGACGCATACGGGTAATGGCATCTGTAGCGCGTTTTAATTTCGCAGCAGAAACCATTTTCATCGCAGATGTGATTTGCATGGTGCTTGACACCGATACAATTCTCATCCGTATTTCCTTCAAATTGGCCATTACTTCGTTAGAGTATCAAAAGACCGAATGCAGTTTAAGCTGCATTCGGTGTTTATTAGTTCTTGTATTTCGCAGTCAAATCTTTGGCAACTTTTTCAATCACTGCTGTGATATCGTCACCAATGTTTCCGCCACGGATCTTATCAAGTACATCGCGGTGGTTAAGATCCATGAAGGTTAGAATTTCTTCTTCCGCTTCTTTCACTTTGTCCACTGGAACGTGAGAAAGCAAACCTTTTGTACCGATGTAGATGATCGCAACTTGTTTCTCTACTGACACAGGAGCATTTTGTCCTTGTTTCAAGATTTCTACGTTACGACGACCTTTTTCCAATACGAATTTGGTAGCTTCATCGAGGTCAGAACCGAACTTGGCAAACGCTTCCAACTCACGGAACTGAGCTTGGTCGAGTTTCAAGGTACCGGCTACTTTCTTCATTGATTTGATCTGAGCCGATCCACCTACGCGGCTTACCGAGATACCTACGTTGATAGCAGGACGGATACCGGCGTTGAACAAGTTAGACTCAAGGAAGATCTGACCGTCTGTAATCGAAATTACGTTCGTTGGGATGTATGCTGATACGTCACCTGCTTGGGTTTCGATGATAGGAAGAGCGGTTAAAGAACCACCACCTTTCACTTTACCTTTCAAGCTAGGAGGAAGATCGTTCATCTTTTCTGCTACGCTCTGCGTTTCGTTGATCTTCGCTGCACGCTCGAGAAGACGACTGTGCAAGTAGAATACGTCACCAGGGTAAGCTTCACGTCCGGGAGGACGACGAAGAAGAAGAGATACCTCGCGGTAAGCCACAGCTTGTTTAGACAAGTCATCATAAACAATCAAAGCTGGGCGACCAGTATCGCGGAAATATTCTCCAACAGCGCAACCAGCGAATGGTGCGTAGAATTGAAGAGGAGCTGGATCAGATGCGGTAGCGGCTACTACTACAGTGTAGGCCATAGCGCCGGCATCTTCAAGGGCTTTTACAGTACCAGCGATGGTAGAACCTTTCTGGCCACAAGCAACGTAGATACAAAATACAGGCTCACCCTTCGCGTAGAATTCGCGTTGGTTGATGATAGTATCGATAGCTACAGTTGTTTTACCAGTTTGACGGTCACCGATGATCAACTCACGTTGACCGCGACCGATTGGAATCATAGCGTCGATCGCTTTGATACCCGTTTGAAGTGGTTCTTTTACAGGCTGACGGTAGATTACCCCAGGAGCTTTACGCTCAAGTGGCATTTCATAAAGGTCGCCAGAAAGAGGACCTTTACCATCGATAGGTTCGCCGAGGGTATTGATAACGCGACCCAACATACTTTCGCCAACTTTGATAGAGGCAATAGTTTTGGTGCGTTTTACGCTTGAACCTTCTTTCAATTCGCCAGATGGACCGAGCAATACGGCACCTACGTTATCTTCTTCAAGGTTCAAGGCGATACCACGAACGCCATTTTCAAACTCGATAAGCTCACCTGATTGTACATCAGATAGTCCATAAATACGTGCGATACCGTCACCTACTTGGAGTACGGTACCCACTTCTTGGAGTTCAGCTTCGGTTTTCATTCCGGCTAGCTGCTCACGCAGGATAGCGGAAATTTCTGCAGGTTTAATCTCTGCCATGGGTCAGAAAAGTTTTTAATGTTTTGGAGTTTAGATCTCCGCCACGTAGGGGTTCTCAGCGAAGCCCCTTTTGAGGTTTCTGATAGAATTGTAAATACTGGTATCCACTTGGTTGTCGCCAACACGAAGAATAAATCCACCGATGAGGCTAGGATCAATTCGCTCGGTTAATTCAACATTTCCGTGGGCCATTTGAGATGCGAGAGTCTCGATTTTTGAACGAGTCTCTTCATCTAGTGGCGCAGCTGACACCAAATCCACAGTTGTGATGTTCTGGTGACGCTTCACCTGCGCTACAAAAGAGCCGGCGATTTCCATTACCATATTCTCACGGCCTTTGTTGGTCAAAAGCTCCAAGAATGTTGCGGTAATAGGGCTGATGTGAGCACCAAAAACCTTCTTCAGAACTGTGTTCTTCGTATCAGGCTTTATTACCGGGCTCAATAGCATCAACTCAAGGTCGCGGCTATTCGCAATAGCTGTATGTATCATCTTCATATCAGCGAAGACAATATCTACAGCCTCTTTCTCAATGCATAGATTGAGAAGCGACTTAGCATACCTGGATGAAATGCGTATCCCTTTCATTCGTGTGGATTAGTTGGCTTTGAAATTAGCAATCAAGTTGCTGTTCAAAGCTTTCTGTTTTTCCGAATCACTAAGTTTTTCTTTTACCAAAGACTCTGCAATCTCGATAGAGAGTGTAGCAACTTGGTTTTTCAACTCAGCTATAGCGGCTTTCTTTTGGTTGTCAATTTCTGCTTTCGCAGCAGCGATCATGCGATCTGATTCCGCCTGGGCCTTAGCATGAGCTTCAGCCTTCAACTTGTCAGCTACAGATTTAGCATCCTTCATAAGTTGGTCGCGCTCTTCGCGTGCTTCACGCAAAAGTTGCTCGTTTCCAGCTTGAAGTTTTGCCATCTCTTCGCGGGCACGATCTGCCTGACGAAGGGCATCTTCGATGCCTTCGGCGCGCTCATTCAAAGACTTAACAATAGGCTTCCATGCAAACTTAGCCAATAGACCAAGCACGATGAGAAACGCTAATGAAGCCCAGAATACAACACCTATTGATACGGTGAGTGCCATTAGTTGAGATTATGGGTTATTGATCAAAAACTAGTCGCGTGGATAATTATCCAAGAGCTACGAGCAAGCACACGATCACAGCGAAAAGTGCAACACCCTCTACAAGAGCGGCAGCTACGATCATGTTAGCACGAAGATCACCAGTTGATTCTGGTTGACGAGCCATTGATTCAAGGGCAGATTGGCCGATACGACCTACACCGATACCTGCACCAATTGCAGCGCAACCTGCGCCAATACCAGCTAGACCTTGATTCATCACAGTGTCCAACAATACAGTCAAAAATTCCATTTTTGTATGGTTTTAATTGAGTTAAACGGGTTACTTATTAATGGTGGTCTTCCTCATGGTGATGCTCTTGTGTAGCATCGCCGAAATACAAAGCAGCAAGCAATGTAAATACATACGCTTGAAGGAAGGCTACCAACAACTCGATCATGAACATGAAGACCATGAAAGCCGTTGCGCCTACTCCTACTCCGTATCCAGCCACGGCACTTTGTTGACCAAACAACAGTACCAATCCTACGAATGCGAGAATGATGATGTGACCTGCAGTAATGTTCGCTGTTAAACGAATCATCAATACTGCTGGCTTAATAAACAAACTCACGATTTCTATAGGAACGAGGATAAGTTTAATACCGAAAGGAATACCAGGAGGCCAGAAAATGTGACCCCAGTAGTGAGCATTACCATTAAAGGAGGTAATGAGGAATACCAATGTTGCCAATACAATGGTAACACTGATGGTACCGGTGATGTTAAATCCACCGATGAATGGAATCAAACCAAGCATGTTTGATAACCAAATGAAGAAGAAAACTGTCAATAAGAAAGGAACAAACTTGTCCGCTTTCTTTTTACCAATAGAAGGTACTGCAACCTCATCACGAATGAAGAGGATAAATACTTCCATCAAGTTTTGAATTCCTTTAGGTGCGCTGCCAGGTGCTTTTTTATAAGCCTTAGCAACGTTAAGGAAGATAACTAACATAAGGATAACTACTACAAAGATTCCAAACACTGTTTTAGTGATTGAAAAATCCATTGGAGCTACATGATGTACTTCTTCTGCTGCTGCATGTGCTTCTTCAGCTGTCGCTGCATGAGTGGTTGTGCTATCAGCCACTGAAATGGCTTCGTTACTTACAAATCCATGCTCTGCAGGAGCCTCGTGAGCAGCAGGCGCTTCACCATGAGCGTCAGAGTGTGCCGCAGCTTCATGAGCATGCGCTACAATAATAGTCTCGTGATGATTTTCGTAAGTAATTCCAGACGCCGCAGTATAAGGTTTGAATTGGAGTTCGCCATGAGCGTCGAAACCATTCCAAAAATTTGAAGAAGAAAAGACTTCTAAATGACCTTCGTGATAGAGAATGACTGGAAGTGGAATGTAAATACTTCCGATGATGTGAATTTGGTGTGCATCAGCAATGTGGTGCATGATCATTTCACCTGGTTTGAACTTCTCTTCGTGCTCACCTTCACCGCCAGAGGCGAATGTGAATAGAGAAGAAAAAACCATGAAAACGGCTAAAACAAACGACAGCGGAAAACGGCTTCCGAAAATTGACGTATTGTTTGTTTTGTTTTGCATGAGTTTACCCCCTTGAAAATCGACCGCAAAAGTAGGCAGCGATTAACAATAAAAAAGGGCTTTTCTTAAAAAAAAATGAGATTTTGAAACTTTCATCCTGAATGCCTTGATTGGCGTGGATTACAGCAGATAATTTTTTTTCAAAAATCTGCTTTTTAAGATCTTTCTTGCGAATTATGGTTTTGAAAGGCCATCACCAAAAGAACCGTAAAGGCGATATATGTGGCGAATGTCCACAAAGCAATGGCTACTTTTTCTTCTTTTCGAAGGCTGATCGCAATGGCTAGAAAGGCGGCAGTTATCATCAGTTTTATGGTGACCGATGCCATGAAGGAGGTCACAAATCGTTGAGGACTTTTTTGCGCAGCAGCTTTCATGCGCTTATACAGAATAGCGGTCAATAAAGTGTAACCAGGCACAACCGCAAAAATGATCATGGGAACAGGCAAGAGATGGCTCATTGCACAGGCCATCGCTGTAATTACGATTCCGAGAGCAATAAGAGTAAGGGTTACAGCAAAACGAGTAGGTGTCATTTTCGAGTCAGGTCTTTGATAACGTAGTACATGGCTACTATCACGCCGATAAGAGATAAGAGTAAAGTAAAGAGCCTACCCGTAGTGAGGTAGGCGTCTAGTTTAAGTCCGGCCCATATGCACAAGCCGATGGTAACGGCCATTTGCACGGCCATTCCGGAGTATCGTAAGAAGTCGTTAGACCGCTGCCGATTCGGCTTCAACGGCTCTTCCATCTTTCTTGATTTCTTTCACTTTAGCACCCATGTTGCATGCACCAGTGAAGCTAGCTCCTGGTTCAATCGAAAGTTTATCAGTGAAAATATCGCCCTCTACTTTTGCTGATCCTTTCAAAGAAAGCAATTGCTGAACGCTGAGCTTGCCTTTGATCAAACCTTCAATCTCTGCATTCTGGCAAATAACAGTGCCTTCTATACGACCAGCAGGGCCAATCACTAAACGACCTTTGGTGCTCAGGTTACCGATAAATGAACCATCGATGCGGATGTTGCTTTCGCAACGGATCTCACCTTCAATGGAGGTTCCTTCAACGATACGGTTGATCGCCATATCTGGTGCAGCTTCTGATTGTCGTGCCATAGTGCGGTTGTTGTTTTTAAGCATGGTGTAGCGTTAATAATTGCTGTTGTAGAATTGCAAATATCCTTCAAGATTTTTGCTTTTGAACAGTGCAATATAATTCTGTTTTGAAATTAGGAACATGGTATAACCAGCTGAATTGATGTCAGCTAACTTAGAACTTCCGCCAGTAAAGGCTCCCATGTAGTCTTGAGCCAGTGCCATTCCTTTGAATGGCTTCACCAAAATAATGTGCTGATTTTTGTCCAACAAGTTATTGGTTACCTTCAAAGCAGCGGAAGCAAAGTTCTCTGTATTAAAATCAGCAATGTTGGCTTTGGTCTTGTTTACATCAGTACCCTGAATGGGCATAACTACTGCAAAGTAGTGTTCAGCTCCTTCTTCAAAAGTAAAGGTGATTTCTGGTGTGGGTAGCGGTGGTGTAGGGTTCGACTGATCGCCTGACTCGTCTTTTTTAGGCTCTTCAGGGGCCGATGGCGCACCTTCTTGAACAAGCGCCTTCAACAACTCCTCTGCGCGCTTGGCCTCATCACTGCTGCCGCAATTGTCTTTTATGGCGTTGAGCTCTTTCTGATAGTTTTCTTTTATGCCATAGGCAGCATCGGTATAACCAACACATACTGCACGAAGCAAACGGTATTTACAGAGTAAATGGTTTTCGGGCTGCGTGTTGATCACGTTTGTGCACAATGTAATGACCTCTGGATAATTGCGGTCTGCATAGGTGCGGTAAGCCATTTCATATGCTTCGCGTTCTTCTTTTTCCTTGATCTCTTTCATGTCCAGATACTCTGGATTGTCCACAAGCTTCGACCACTCGGAGTTCGGATAACGCTCTTTGATTTGACTAGCCCAATATTTTGAATCACAAGAACCACAGAACGGATTTTTCTTGTAGTTGCTGAGTTGTTCTTTGCTCAACCACGTGCGGAACAACTGATAGTGTGTGACTGGATGAAAATCGCTTTCCTCCATGTTTTTAATCAAAAGTTCCCATGAACTGATGGCGTTATCTTCATCATCGAGGTTTTCTTTATAAATCACACCAAGTTGATAATACGCTTCGGCGGAAGCTACAACAGCCTCTTTCATCTTGGCGTCATTACCACAGGGCAATTGGGCTCGCAATTCGTCAGCTGTTGGAACTTTGTAAGGGTCAATGATTTCACCGGATTCATTGGTGGTCGTTTCAGACGCCGTGATCTGTGATTCGTCCGGCGAACCAAAGGATTGAGATAAACGTGATTGTAACCGCCAGTTGTCTTTTAATGGTCGATCGCCCCAAGCGGCTGTAAAGTTTTGTTTGCCCTTATCGCGAAGTTGCTGATTGTAACACCAAAAAGTACCTGAAATACCACCTGTGCTCGCGGCGTTGGCTGCTGCTTCCTGGGCTGCACGTTCATCAGCTTCTCGCTTGGCGTCAGCTTCTTGTTGCTTTTGGCGCACGGCTTCTTCCAAGGCTTTTTCGATCTCGGCATCTGATTTAGCGCAGAGCACAATCAAACTATCGTTGAGTTCGATGGTGTTGATGTATTTCACCAATTCGTTCAAGCTTTCTGCGCGCGCTTTGATTTCGCGATAACGGGGATGCTTTTCGTCAATCCGCTTAAACGTACTATCATAGGCGGCTTGTGCGTCTTGGTATTGGCGCTGATCAAAATACAAATCGGCTAAACGCAAAAATGTTTTTGCGCGCTGTTTAGCATTGTCTTTATTGGCCTTCAGTGATTCTTCAAAATAAAAGATAGCCTGATCACGCTGTTGCTCTTCCAATGCCACGTCGCCTAGTGCATAGTAAATCTGATCGCGGTATGATTTGTTTTTCTCATCGCGGAGCATTTTCATCAGTTCTTTCTTGATCTCATCAGAGCTTCCTCCGCGACGATTGTAAGAAAGGGCTTTGTTGATTTTGGAATAAAAGGCCAGTTCGTAAGGCGGGTGCGACTTGAGCACCATATCATAGTTGAGCGCGGCTTCTGTACTCTTGTTCAGCTGCGCGTAGATCTGTGCCAAAATGAAGTGAGGACGGGCACGGTCTTTTTTCTTTTCAATGTGCTTTAAGGCCTCTTCCATTTTCTCCGCGGCATTCTCTAATTTGTCTTGATGCAGGTACAAATCAGCAAACACCAAAAAATAATCTGCTTTGAGATCTTCGGGAATATCACCATCTGGTTCTACACGGTTGAGCATTTGTAGCGCTCGTGAGTAGTCTTCTTTGGCAATAAGAGTGCGGGCTAGCCAGGTGTGCGCTGTAATTTGAGCTGCAGGCCCCTTGTACTTGCGGGTCACAAACTGAAATACCTCTTCACTACGGCCATAGTTGCGTTTGTAAAAATGCGCTTGGCCCACGAGCATGTAGTTTTCGTCAATCCACTTGTTAAACTCGGGATGTTTTTTTTCTTTTTTACCCTCGTCTTTGATGGTGTGTCGGCGAATAACCTTTTCACTTTTCTCAATGCTTTTTTCCATTTCTGGATAAGCACTTTTGGCTGTTTCGTCTGTGCCGTAAATGAATATAGGTAGAATAAGATCGTAGTCTTCAACTTGGGCATCGGCCAATTTCTTTTGGCCTTTTTTCATGTTTTCGTTTGAATTGAAATGTCCGTTGAAGTGTGCGGTAGTATTGTGGTATGCCCGATAGGCAAAACCATCTTTTTTAGTGGTACATCCTATTAGCAGGACGACCAAAGAAAGCAAGAGGAGATATGTTTTAGTAGTGCGATTCACAAAAGGGGAGGGTTTTTGAAGCCCGGCTTTAACGATAAGATCGCGAAAATATTGCAAATCAAGCGCGCGACCAAATAGCGGATTGATATGATTTTGCTTTTCTTTGTGCTAGAACAAAGCAATGGAATTTAAAAAGAAGGAACCGAAGAAGAAGTTGATGAAGAAGCTGAAAAGCCGATTCCGATTGACTATTCTAAATGAAAACACATTTGAGGAGCGGTTTTCATACTCCCTTACGCCGATGAACGTTATTGTGATGTTCGGCGGTTTGCTTCTTGTGTTTGGTACTCTAATCTACCTTTTGGTGGCTTTTACTCCTCTGAAAGCCTATGTAATTCCAGATTTTACGGACTATTCTTATCGTGAAGACGCTCGCAAAGCGCGCCTCGAAGTGGACTCTTTACTAGGTGTAGTGAGAGGTCAAGAGCGTTTTTTGGCCGACTTGCAAATCGTGTTGAATGGTGGCGAATTGTCCAACAAAGCCGATACTGGAGTGAAGCAAGTTTCCAATGTTGACTTGAATTATAACGTTTCGGAAGTGGACAGTGCTATGCGCCAAAAGCTTTCTGAGCAAGACCGCTTCCAATTGGCTATTGATGATGAAACGAAGGCAACGAAAAAGGGGTTTCTCTTATTTAAACCAGTGAATGGAACGATCAGCGGCACCTTTGATCCAAAGGCAGGGCACTTTGGTATTGATCTCGTTGCTCCAAAAGATGATCCTGTTAAAGCGGTATTGGATGGAACCGTTGTGATGGCTTCTTTCACTGCGGATGGTGGCAATGTTATTCAAATCATGCACGCTAATAACCTCGTTTCTGTTTATAAGCACAATAGCGTATTGCTTAAAAAAGCAGGCGATCGAGTGAAGTCTGGTGAGTCCATCGCCTTTATTGGCGATTCGGGAGACCACAGCGAGGGTCCACATTTGCATTTTGAACTTTGGGAAAGCGGAATACCTGTAAACCCGCTCGACTTTCTGTCTTTAGACAAATAAACCTAGTGTCTTTTTTCGCGAAGTGTATCGCGAATCTCTTGCATAAATGCAGAAGGAAAGATAAACCGATTGAGTTCTTCATTATCCGTGGAGAGTACCTCTTTTTTGGTGCCTTGCCACCACAGCTCGCCGGAGTGAATAAAGTTGATACGATCTCCAATCTCCATTACAGAATTCATGTCGTGACTTACCACCACTGTGGTTGTCTTGAATTCGTCTGTAATTTCACGGATTAAGTTATCGATCACTATAGATGTTTGTGGATCAAGTCCAGAGTTGGGCTCATCTACAAAAAGATACTTGGGGTTCATAGCAATGGCTCGAGCTATGCCGGTGCGTTTTTTCATACCACCAGAAAGTTCACTTGGATAAAGGTGGTTTTTACCTTCTAGGTTGACGCGCTTTAGACAAAAATTAACCCGATCATGCATTTCACTTTTGCTCATTTTACTGAACATTTGCAAAGGAAACATCACGTTTTGCTCTACTGTTAGGGAGTCGAAAAGCGCTGACCCTTGGAAGAGCATTCCAATATCTTGGCGTACGGTTTTGCGCTCCCAGCGATCCATTCGGGTGAAGTTGCGGCCATCAAAAATGATTTCACCATTGTCCACCTCCAACAAACCAACAACGCACTTGGTCAATACACTTTTACCTTGACCGCTTCGTCCAATCACAAAGTTGACCTTTCCCGCTTGAAGCTCGAGGCTAATGTTTTTGAGAACGGTGTTGCCGTTAAATGATTTTGATATGTTGCGTATTTCGATCACAGCAGCAAGAGTTGGGTGAGCATGTAATTCACGATCATCACCAAAATGATGCTATACACAACGGCTTTGGTGCTGCTTTGCCCCACTTCTAAAGCACCGCCATGGGTGTAGTAGCCGTGGTACGAAGAAACACTGGTGATAATGAAGGCAAAGAATACAGATTTAACGAGTGTATACACCACGTCATAGGGCGCAAAATAATATTGCAAACCATATAAAAAATCCGTGAGGCTAATGGCTCCTGTGCCTGTGCCCACTATCGCACCGGCGGTAATGCCAATGCACATGCTCATGATCACCAAAAAAGGAAAAATGAAAACAGCGGCGATGAGCTTTGGTAAAATGAGGTAACTAGCAGAGTTAACCCCCATAATGTCTAGAGCATCTATTTGTTCGGAAATGCGCATGGTGCCTATCTCCGAAGCGATGTTACTACCTACTTTTCCAGAAAGAATAAGACAGACAATGGTCGAAGAAAATTCTAAGATCATGGTTTGGCGGGTAGTGAAACCAATGGTCCAACGGGGTATCCATCCACTATCAATGTTGGCTGCTGTTTGAAGCGTTACCACGGCTCCCATAAACAACGAGAGAAGAGCTACTATACCAATGGACTGCAAACCGATTTTATCGATTTCATCGACAATCAGTTTACGATATACGCTGCGTTTTTCGGGGCGCGAAAAAACGTTGCCCATCAAAATGGCGTATTTACCTATGTGGCGATAGATCTTCGTCATTGTGCACAAACTTAGAGTAGGATTGCTATCAGATTACGACGCTTCGGATGCAATAATCACAATGGAGCGTTAATTCCTTTTTCCCCATAGCGATCTAATGCCTTCAACGATGAAGGGAATCAAATAAGTGCTTACGAGCAAAACTATTTTCATGATCGAACGGGCAATGCTGCCTTCGGCTGGCCAGCCGAATAAGTGATCAAGTGAGGTGACTATAAAGAATACGCAGATGTAAAGCACAAAGAACCAAATGAACAACTTGTAGCTCCACTTGCGTTCGAGCGCGTAAATCATGTGTTTCAGAAGGGGAAATGATGAGTATACCCAGCCAGCAATAGCGATGAGCAATACGAAAATGTGAAGGGCTGCGTTTTCTTCCACGAAGTGTTTAAATTTACCGAACAAAATTAAGTACATGAAGACCATTCTTCGATTGAGCCTTGTTTTTTTCGTTGCGGGCAGCTTGTTGAGCTCTTGCGCAACGACGCGTCGTAAAAATCGCTGCAACACTTGCCCTGTGTGGAAAGATGAAGTGGAGGTTGTGAATCAGTGAAAAATTCCCCTCGATTAGAAGATCCCCTTGGCCGCTTTCTTCCAGAGGGTTCTGTGGAGTTAGCGTGCGATATGCTGCGTCAATTTCCGCATCACTTAGTCATTACAGAGCCGCGATCAACCAAGCTCGGCGATTTTACTCCAGATCCCAGCGGGCGCCATCAGCTTACGGTAAATGGCAACCTCAATCCATACGCTTTCCTCATCACATTGATGCATGAGTTAGCCCACTTGATTACTTATCTCGATCATAAAAACTCCGTTAAGCCGCATGGCATCGAATGGAAAAACAGTTTCAAAAAAACGCTTTCTCCTTTTCTTTCAAAACACATTTTTCCGCATGATGTAGAATCGGCCATAGCCGCCTACTTGCGTAATCCCGCTGCTACTACTTGTTCTGATTTACATCTTTCAAAAGTGCTCGCGCGTTACGATCGAACGAGTCATCCTAATATTAAGTTGATTGATGATATTCCCTTTGGAGCTCGCTTTCTATACGGACGCGACAAGCGCATTTTTGTAAAAAAGGTAAAAATTCGAACTCGTTTTCGGTGTATTGAAGAAAAGACGGGTTATGAATACCTGTTTCATCCTCTGGTAAAGGTTTTTTTGTTAGAGGAAAAAAAGTAAGGGCAAAAAAAAACCGCCCCAATGTCGGGACGGCTTCCTATCATTAGAAAATCTAGTTCTTTTGGAATTTTAAGGTTTTTACCTTGCCTGATTGTGTAGTGATCTGGCAGATATAAATACCTTTTCGGAGTGATTCTACTTCGAGTGGAATGGAAATACATGGCTCACCGTTCATTTCTGGTCGGATGATGCTCATGGTTTTTCCGGTAAGGTCTTTAATTACAATCGTAACGTTTTCATTGAGCGCGCTCTCAAACGTTAAGTTCGCCTTTCCCTCTACAGGGTTAGGACTTACGGATGCTGAGCCAATAGGACCGCCTTGTGCAACAGCACTCTGCGCTACCGCTAGACCAAGCATACAAACTAAGAGGAGTAAGAGTCTTTTCATGTGCTTCAATTTTCAACGTCACGACAAAGTCAAATACCTTGCCTTTCTCCTTAAACTGTAAACAAAAGTAAAGGGTTTCATTGGAAAACACAAAATTTTCCTTGATGTTCAGTGTCTTAAAATTTGCGAAAGGTTAAAATGAGAAGTGAAGCTGGGCAATAATATCAGAGAGCTGATTGCCCGAAATCGCTGAATTTCCTGAGGAAATCGTTGTTCTATCCGTATATATCCATTGGCCATAACGCACCTGAAGTTCCATGCCCCGACGAATATCCCAGGATACCATAGCATAGGCTCTGCTGCCTTTTCCATAGTAGGGAAGTATGCTAAATCGATACAAAACGTCGTTTTCGTAGGCATAAATTCGGGCATTCCAGTCTTGAATATACATGATAGCGTACCTGAAAGTAAAGGAAACGGGTACTCCTTGTTTTTTCCAACCAAGGTCTTGATACATCATAAAACCCTGCTCGCGGGCGGCGTTTTCAGTATCTACGATGGCCCACTCTGCTCTGGTTTTGAGTTGAAGGTTAGGGTGTGGAGCATAAACAGCGTGCAAACGGAAGTTTTGTCGCTTTCGGTCAACTGTGTAGTCAATGGCTTCATTAATGGCCCCATCTTGAGAGTCAAACCGGACACGGTAGTGAACGTAAATTTCGTGCTTTTTGTCGGGTTTATAATTGAGCTGTGCGCGATAATCAGCAAAATGAGAGGGCGCGCTAGCCGAAGAGGTGAGCCACGGGTAGAGTACTTGATCAGCATAGGCCCGCAATGTCCAAGCTTTAGCTAATTGTGCTTCGATCCCAATCATCAATCCACTTTCGTTATTGGGGCTGATGGGCGAGCCTTCAGCAAAGGCAGCCGCATATCGAACCTGATAGTCGGGCGAATAATACCTGTAAAGTGCTACCGCTGATAGCCTTGGATGAAGGGATGCTATGAGGCCATGAATCATGGCTAATCCTCCGTTGCTACTGTGCGCAACTTCTCCGAATACGTTGGCGTTTCGAATGACACCTTGATAATCGAAACCGACATTACTCAGTTCTTTTCCGTTGAATCGAAATTGGTTGTACAAAGAAATATTCGGTGTTAATTCTCTATTGTATGCCGCATGGGCAGCGGTAATGCCGAAGTTGAATGTTCCTTGCTTGTACTGCAAGTGACCACCGAATGATTGTTCGGTAATTTTGTTTTTGTCTTCGAGCTCTGCTGCCGTGCGATGCAAACCGCCTAAGTTGATGGAGCTGGCAATCAAACCATCGTCTTCGACCAGTGTGCTGTCTGTTGTTTCAACGAGGTTAGCCGTTAATTTTTTTCTAGAAAAAAAGGTGGTGAGCTCAAACTTACCCTTTTTTAAAGTGGCTGCTGCGCCGCGCATATACGTGGCTTCATTCACACTAGAGTAAGGTCTTAAAACCTGTGCGTTTTTCTTGACATTCAAGACATAAACAGATTTTCCAAAACCGAGTCCAGACCACATAGTAAGCCCCTGTCCAAACTGGGCTTGATAGTCACCAATGGCGAGTGTTTTCAGCCATTTTTTATCCGTAAAAAAAAGATGTCCGCTGTAAAAATCGGGCCCGTTTTGTAGGCTTTCTCCCGCATCTTTTTCTACCGTTAAACCTGCACGGATGTTCTTTTTGTAATCAAAACGATAGCGTATGTATCCATAGTCTGGGGAGCCCAAAAAATTAGGTTGGTTGTTATTCTCTGGG
>Ga0315908_10000704_pt1 | contig 26263 bp, 20 predicted proteins | sample LakEriMetagenome_12_FD_203520 | JGI IMG/M metagenome (GOLD analysis project Ga0315908, IMG submission 203520) | Freshwater fungal communities from buoy surface, Lake Erie, Ohio, United States - Buoy 4 MA124 | ecosystem: Environmental > Aquatic > Freshwater > Lake > Lake biofilm | place: USA...
CCTTCACCGCTGCTGTTTTTTGATCCATGAATCCAGTAATGTCCACCGCAAAATCGGGCTCAATATTTTCCCATTGAATGTAATGATAGACCCGTTTTGGTCGCCAAGCCACTTGAATTTGTTCGTTGTAGCTGGTTTCAATTTTGGTCAAGCCCGACAAAAAACAGGCATCAGACACCAATTTACTGCCCTTGCCATGATCAATGTGGCGGTCTTTGATGGCATTACACAACACTACATCGGGTTGGTATTTGCGAATCATTTTGATTACTTCCAGTTGATGAGCCTCATCATTCACAAAAAAACCATCGCGAAAATTCAAATTTTCCCGAATTGTTACTCCCAATATGGCTGCACCTTGCGCTGCTTCTGCATCACGTATGGGTACTGAACCACGCGTTCCCAATTCGCCGCGGGTAAGATCAATAATGGCTACTTTTTTCCCTAAAGAAACTTCTTTGGCCAAGGTGCCTCCACAACCCAATTCAACATCGTCGGGGTGGGCACCAAAGGCGAGTATATCTACTTTCATCTTCATATAATTAATGGGCAAGTACTTGTTTCATGGTTTGTGATTTATTGATAGTTTCGGCAAATTCCAAGTCAGGTTGACTGTCTTTGGTAATCCCGCAACCTACATAAATATGAGCTTGTTCATTTTCCAATTTCATACAGCGCAAATTAACGAATAAATCTACTTGGTTATTCCCTTCTATTTCACCCAAAAAGCCGCTGTAAAATTGGCGATCATAGCCTTCTTTTTGCCCAATAAATTGCAAGGCAGCAGCTTTAGGCATGCCACATACGGCAGGTGTTGGATGCAATTGTTGCAACAAATTTTGCAATGAAAATCCAGCATTCAACTGACCCCTAATTTCGGTTTTGAGGTGAAGTAAGGATCCTGCTTGATGCGTATGGGGACCATTTAATTTAAGGCTTGCACAAAATGGTTGAAGTTGTGCCACGAGGTAATCGGTAACTACTTGCTGTTCTTGTTGTTCTTTTGCACCCCAATTCGGGTTCTCGATGAATTTTTGGGTGCCCGCCAGGGCCATTGTGTTTATGGAATGGGCTTCTATTTTAATCAATTGCTCGGGACTGGCACCTAGCCACAATCCTGTTTCGGGATGAAACCACGCATAGCAAAAAGCCGTGGGATACAATGAAAACAATCGGGTGATTAGGACTTTTAGGTTCGCTAGTGGAATCGGCAAAACTTCTTCGCGCGACAGCACTACTTTCTCAAATTGGCCAGCATGTATGCTCGAAATGGCTTTAGAAACAAGCGTTTCAAAATCAAATTTTAAAGATTCCACAAAAGGGGTATCAACGGAAAATAGGGTTGCAGTTGAGGCTTCAAATTCCGCTGCTAGAACTTGGGATTTTTGAGTCGGAATATAATAATTGGTTGTTCCATCAAAAGTGGCAAATACAAAACCCGCATCTTGGAAATCAGCGGTAGTATATCGGCTAGCATCTGCTTGCAAATAGGCTTTCACCTTGTTTTTATGTGGTTTGCGAAACACCACAAAAGGCAATTGCTGTTCGAAATGCTGCGCTACTTGATCCAAGAGTGCCTTCATCTTATCCTTTTTTGGGCAAGACCATGTTGGTCAATTTACAAATAGAAACGAGTTTGCCGGCTTCATCAGTGATTTTAATTTCCCACAAATGCACCGAACGCCCTTGGTGCATGATACGCGCGGTAGCTGTCACCATTCCTTCTCGTTTGGCTCGCACGTGATTGGCCGAAATTTCAATGCCGCGCACCTCTGATTTTTCTGGATTCACAAACAACATCGATGCCGCACTGCCCACACTTTCAGCCAAAGCCACTGAGGCTCCGCCGTGCAACAATCCCATGGGCTGATGTACACTCGGATTAACCGGCATGGTCGCCACAAGAAAATCGGGTCCAGCGTCAATGTATTGGATATTCAAGGTACCCATGAGCGTGCACGCCGCAAACGAGTTGCACCATTCTAAAATCTGTTCTTTGTTAAACTCCATTTGTTCATTTTTGGGCAAATTTAGAGTAATTTGTTTAGAGTTATTCGTTTAATGAAACACTATTAATGAATTGACCCAAGTAGATTTTTGTTTCAGGTTTCAGGTTTCAAGTTTCAGGTTTTTATCAAAACTCAAAAATATATTGATTACCTATTTTTGCATTTTTTTAAATTATAAAAATCTAATTGTACTACTTGTATAATGTAAAATAGTGTTTAAAATATTTCCCATATTTGAAAACCTGAAACCTGAAACTTGAAACACTCGTCCCCTTGTCTTTCTCAATTTAATCCCTATTTTTACCAAAATATTGATCCATGCGCAGCGCACTTCTATTATCTATCGGTCTTGTACTCCTTTCGCTTACTTCTTGTCGCAAAGATTTTGAGACGGTTCCCAGCAACGGAACCCTCGCGTTTTCAAAAGACACCATTTATTTGGATACCGTTTTCACCAATATCGGATCAAGCACGTATCGTTTGAAAGTGTATAATAACAGCAGCAATGACATTACAATTCCCACGATTCGCATGGGCAAAAGCGATTCCAAATACCGCATGATGGTAGACGGATTAACCGGCCAAGACGAAAATGGAGACGGTATTGGCGACGGAAAATTATTCAACAACGTCGAGTTATTGGCCAACGACAGTTTGTTTGTTTTTATTGAAACCACGTTAGATATCGCCCAATATGCCGCCCAAAATCAAACCCAATTTTTATATACTGACGAAATATTGTTTGATGGCGGATCCAATTTGCAAAAGGTAAATTTGGTTACGCTCATTCAAGACGCGATTTTTTTGTATCCCAAAAAATTTGCCGACGGCAGCAAAGAATCTTTATTGTTGGGGATAGACGAAACCGGAGCCGAAGTGCGTGTCAACGGCTTTGAGTTAGACGAAAACGATCCCAATCACGGCAATGAATTTGAGTTTACCAACCAAAAACCCTATGTAGTGTATGGTTATGCCGGTATTCCAAATGGCAAAACACTTACCATCAATGCAGGCGCGCGCGTGCATTTTCATGCCGAATCAGGCTTGATTGCACAACCGGGCTCGAATTTGCAAATCAACGGCGCTCCCTCACTTGATCCGGCCAATCCTTTGGCCAACGAAGTAATCTTTGAGGGCGATCGTTTGGAACCCGCGTTCGCTGATGTACCGGGCCAATGGGGAACCATTTGGTTGCGACCAGGAAGCAGCAGTACCGTCAACCACGTGACCATCAAAAATGCCGTAGTAGGCTTATTGGTTGAAGGCGGCAATTTAGGGCTGCACAATTCACAAATTTACAACCACACCAATGTGGGGATTTTAGGACGAAATGCCACCATCAACAGCACCAATACGGTAATCAATTATGCTGGACAAGCCTGTTTGGCAGCCGTGGGCGGAAGTTATGATTTTACGCATGCGACGATAAATAACAATTGGAGCAGCACACGCCAATTGGCGGTATCCTTGAGCAATTACCAAGAAAACAGCGATCAATCGTTGAGCTTTGCGCCCCTCACCCACGCCGAATTCAAGAACAGCATCATCTACAGCCAAAATGCAATCGGCCTATTACTTGACAAAGCACCCGATAATCCCGAAGTGACTTTTAACGCTAACTTTCAACATTGTTTGATCAAATTTAGGGACGCGGGTACCGTCTTGTCTACCAACGAAAACTACAACTTCATTCGCCAGGAACTATTTGGTAATATAAAAAACCAAGACCCCAAGTTTTTTGACATCAGCACCAACCAATTGAATATTGATTCCAGTTCGGCTGCCTTTCAAAAAGGCAATTTGTTGTATTTGATTGGTTTTGACATTCGTGGCAACGCACGCAGTACTTCTACAGCACCCGATTTAGGCGCTTATATTTCGGCAGATTTTCCCGACTAATTGTTTATAAAGTTTGATAACTGCCGGTTGTGCCTTGCCGAATTTTGAATTAAATTTGCGCACACAACAACCATATTCGTTGTATCGGTTTAGATCCGCAACGAATCAAAATCACAACTCATGATTTATTTCTTCGGAAACGAAAGTAAAACCGTATTTGCCGTCGCTTCGCAAACGGAATTTTCGGCAGAAACCATCAGTAAATTAAACTGGCTTTTTCAAGCTGAATTGCGCACAACACCTTCCTCACAACCTAAATCCGTCCTTGCGGATTTTTTTGTAGGTCCACGGGCCAGTATGATTACCCCTTGGAGTACTAATGCGGTTGAAATTACCCAAAACATGGGTATTACAGGCATTGAACGCATCGAAGAATTTCTGCAAGTCGAGGCCGATTTTACCTCTTTTGATCCGATGTTATCCCAAAAATATTCGGCTTTGGACCAAGCCATTTTTACGATAGAGCATGCACCCGAAGCCATTCTTTACATTGACGACATTGCCCAATACAACCAAGCGGAAGGCCTTTCGTTGAGCCCCGAAGAAGTTGATTACTTGAATGGCGTAGCATCCAAAATTGGCCGAAAACTTACTGATTCTGAAGTGTTTGGTTTTTCGCAAGTGAATTCAGAGCACTGCAGACACAAAATTTTCAACGGCACTTTTGTGATTGACGGCGAAACCAAGGAACGTTCGTTGTTTAAACTCATCAAAGAAACCTCGGCACAACATCCCAACGACATTGTCTCAGCCTATAAAGATAATGTGGCGTTCATCAAAGGCCCGCGCGTAACACAATTTGCACCCAAAAGTCCCGAAAAAGCGGACTACTACGAAAACAAAGATTTTGATTCGGTGATTTCCCTAAAAGCCGAAACCCATAATTTCCCTACTACTGTAGAGCCTTTTAATGGCGCGGCTACTGGATCGGGAGGAGAAATTCGCGACCGTTTGGCCGGTGGACAAGGATCTTTGCCTTTGGCTGGAACAGCCGTATACATGACCAGTTATTCGCGTTTGAAAGGCGAATCTCAGCCTTGGGAACAAGCCATGCCGGCTCGCCCTTGGTTGTATCAAACGCCTATGGATATTTTAATCAAAGCCTCAAACGGGGCATCTGATTTTGGAAATAAATTTGGTCAGCCGCTCATTTGTGGTTCAGTTTTGACCTTTGAATACGACGAACAAACCGAAGCTACGATTGCCCAAGCCCGAAAATTAGGCTTTGATAAGGTAATCATGCAAGCCGGAGGAATTGGGTATGGTAAAATGGACCAATCCATCAAACACAAACCCCAAGCAGGCGATGCCATCGTGATTTTGGGTGGTGACAATTACCGCATAGGAATGGGCGGTGCTGCCGTATCCTCAGCCGATACCGGTGCCTTTAGTTCCGGAATTGAATTGAATGCCATTCAGCGATCCAATCCCGAAATGCAAAAACGGGCTGCCAATGCCATTCGCGGCTTGGTAGAAAGCGACCATAATCCCATTGTTTCGATACACGACCACGGAGCAGGCGGGCATTTGAATTGCTTATCCGAATTGATCGAAGAAACAGGCGGGCACATCAACCTGGACAAATTACCGATTGGCGACCCTACCCTTTCGGCCAAAGAAATAATTGGCAACGAATCCCAAGAACGCATGGGCTTAGTGATTGGCCAAAAAGACTTGGATTTATTGCAACAAATTGCCAGCAGAGAAAGAGCACCAATGTATGAGGTTGGCGAAGTAACCCAAAACCACCGCTTCACCTTTGAATCAGCCAAAACTGGAGCAAAACCTATGGATTTGGCCTTGGAAGACATGTTTGGCAGTTCACCTAAATTGGTGATGCACGACAAAACCATCACGCGTTCCTACAGCCCAATTGGCTACAAAATAGAAGAATTAGAGAATTACATTCAACAAGTATTACGTTTGGAAGCAGTGGCTTGTAAAGACTGGCTTACCAACAAAGTAGACCGTTGTGTGGGCGGTAAAGTAGCCAAACAACAATGTGTTGGGCCGTTGCAATTGCCCTTGAATAATGTGGGCGTCATGGCCTTGGATTATGCAGGCAAAGAAGGGGTGGCAACGTCGATTGGCCATTCTCCGGTTGCCGCCTTGATTGATCCGGTTGCAGGCAGTAAAAATGCCATTGGCGAAGCACTTTCCAATTTGGTTTGGGCACCGATTCACAACGGATTAGCCGGTGTGTCGCTTTCGGCCAACTGGATGTGGCCCTGCAAAAACGAAGGCGAAGATGCCCGTTTGTATGCTGCAGTAGAAAGTTGTTCGGAATTTGCCATTGCCTTGGGCATCAATATTCCTACGGGAAAAGATTCCTTGTCGATGAAACAAAAATACCCCGATGGCGAGGTGTTGGCTCCCGGAACTGTAATCATCTCTGCGGCTGGAAACTGCACCGACATCACCAAAGTGGTGGAACCGGTTTTACAGGCTAACGGCGGCAGTATTTACTATATCAATTTATCGCAAGACAGCCACAAATTGGGCGGAAGTTCTTTTGCACAAACCCAAAACAAATTAGGTGATGCGGCGCCAACCGTTCAAAACAGCAGTTTTTTTGCCGATGCCTTTACTACCATCCAACAACTCATTTTACAAGACCAAATTATTGCCGGACACGACGTTGGCAGCGGAGGATTAATCACAACGCTATTGGAAATGTGTTTTGCCGACACCCAATTGGGAGCGACATTAGATTTGAGCAGCCTGGCCGAAAAAGATCTGATAAAACTATTATTTGCTGAAAACATTGGTATCGTATTTCAAGCTAAAAACGATGCAGTGGTTGAGATAGCGTTGGCTGAATTGGAGTACTTTAAAATTGGATCGGCAACCACTTCTCCTTATTTGGAATTTGACCACTACCGATTATCGATTGCCGAATTGCGCGATACCTGGTTTGAAACCTCTTATTTATTAGACCAAAAACAAACCCAGCAAAACAAAGCCCAAGAGCGCTTTACCAATTATAAAAACCAGTCCTTACAATATTCATTTCCGGCGCATTTTGACGGAAAAAAACCGCTACTCAACACCGCCCTTACCCCTGCTCAAAAACCAAAAGCAGCAATTATTCGCGAAAAAGGAAGCAACTCCGAGCGCGAAATGGCCAACGCGATGTATTTGGCCGGTTTTGAGGTGAAAGACATCCACATGACCGATTTGATTTCGGGCCGTGAAAACCTAGAAGATGTTCAGTTTATTGGTGCTGTAGGTGGATTTTCAAACTCCGATGTATTGGGCAGTGCCAAAGGTTGGGCTGGCGCCTTTTTATACAACGAAAAAGCCAAAACCGCCTTGACTAATTTCTTCAAACGCGAGGATACCTTATCGGTGGGGATTTGCAACGGATGTCAGTTGTTTATGGAACTTGAAGTGATCAATCCGGAGCATGAAATGCACGGCAAAATGAAACACAACGACAGCCACAAGCACGAAAGTAATTTTACTTCGGTCACGATTCAAGAAAACAATTCGGTGATGTTGCACAGTTTAGCCGGCAGCACGTTGGGCGTTTGGATTTCGCATGGCGAAGGAAAATTCCACTTGCCGTATGCCGAAGACCGCTACCAAATTGTGGGCAAATACGGCTATAATGCTTATCCAGCCAATCCAAATGGTTCAGATTACAATGCAGCCATGCTATGTGATGTTTCTGGACGCCATTTGGTGATGATGCCGCACATTGAGCGCTCGACTTTCCCTTGGAACTGGGCACATTACCCCAAAGACCGTCAAGACGAAGTTTCCCCTTGGATCGAGGCTTTTGTGAATGCCAGAAAATGGGTGGAAGAACGCCAATCCTAATATAAAAAGGCCGTTTTGAACTTAATCAAAACGGCTTTTTTCTTTGCTTAACTTTTATTTATTTTTCTTCCAACTGCTTACGTGTTTTGTACGCTTTCAAGTATTCACCTTTGGGCTTTCCGTCGTCAAATGAGCTGAATTTGATAAGCGTTCGCACGCCGTTGCGGGCTTCTTCGTTGCTGAAATTTTCGTATTCCATGCGGTAAATGGCTGAATACAATTCGGCTCTGCCAGTGCCGTGGTAACAGTGTATCAATACCGGATAATTGGCTTTGTTGTCTAAAATGGATCTGAAAACTGCAATGTTTTTGCCATTTGGCACTTGCTCCGAAGGATTTGGAAAATAATTCACGCCTTTAATTTTAGCTACGGCATCACGCTCGGCTTGTAATTCACCGGGGTTTTCAGGATTCAATACCAAATCGTTGGTACCAGGCATTCGCAAATCGATGATGGATTTGATGTGGTATTTGGCCACGTAATCGGCTATTTGGTCGGGCGGAATTACCCCCGATTTGTATACTTTTCCGTCGGTAATCACCTCAAAATTGTGGTTGATATGCATGTCATAGATATATTTACCCACGGCGATCAACACCAGCATAGCCACTACAAGACCTATTTTTTTTCTGTTCTTTTTCATATGAGAAAAATTAATTTGCGTATAATTTTTTGTCTACAATGCGTTGCATATAATCTTGTATAAAGGCTTTGCATTGCAATTCGAGTGCGTTCATTTCTGCGGTACGATGAGCGAGCAGATTGTGTTCTAATCCTTTGTCATTTTTGTCATAAAAACCCAAAACCTTTTGGCCGTCAAAGGTGCAAATGTAGTTGCCTTTGGCAAATTGATAAATCGTTCCCGTAGAATTGATCACAAAAGGCTCGGTTGATTTGTCAAGCAAACTACGGCCCCAACTTCTGAAGGGTTTGGGGTAACCAATCATATCCAAAAGTGTAGGATAAATGTCAATTTGCTGCGCCCAATCGTCATTCACGCCCACATAGTTGCTGTTGGGTTTATAAAATAAAATCGGGACCGCAAAACGCTGAATCGGTTTTTGGTATTCTTTGTAATAGGTTTGGTTTCCGTGATCGGCAACAAAAACAAAAATCGTGTTGGCAAACCAAGGCTCTTTTTTGGCCGACTTAAAAAATTGCTGCAGGGCAAAATCGGTGTATTCGACGCATTTGTGCATCACCAATTCCCCTTCTTTAAATCGGGATTTGTATTTGTCCGGAATGATGTAGGGTTCGTGCGAAGAAACCGTGAATATGGTAGAGAAAAAGGGCACTTTCTGTGTATCAATGGTGTGTTTCATGAACTGAAAAAACGGTTCGTCCCAAATGCCCCAAAAGCCATCAAATTGCGAATCGTCGTTAAATTCGGTGCGGCCGTAATAAGCATCAAAACCCAAAATATTACCAAAACCTTGGAAGCCCATCGAACCATTGGCAGCACCGTGAAAAAACGAAGTGGTATAGCCAATTCCTTCGAGTGTAGAAACCAAGGATTCTATCTTTTGTTTGGGATAGGGCGATGAAGTAAACGCATCTTTGAAGGAGGGAATCCCCGCTAAAACTGAGGACATTCCGTGTATGGACTGACGGCCATTAGCATAAGCATTGCGAAAGATCAAACTATGCTGGGCCAACGAATCGATAAAAGGCGTATGGCTTTTGTAGCCCGGAATTTTTAGATTGCCATTGAAAGCACCCGAATATTCCCGACCGTAACTTTCCAAAATAAACACCACAATATTAGGTTTTGTGGGCGGATTGTTTTGGTACTGCTTGATGGGCTGAATCTTTTGGGCAATTACTGTCTCGTTAATTCCAGGATAATTCGGTTTGATAAAACTATTGCTAAACAAGGTGCGAATAATCGCAAAAGGCGTATTCAACACCACATCGGCATGCACCTGATTTTTCACGTGCTTGCTGGCATCCAAAATATTGATTGGGCGTGTGGCTTTGCTAAAATCCCCACCGCGAATACCTCCGATAATGAGTGCAACCACAAGCAAAAAACTCACAATCGAAAAACCAAAGTAATGTGGTTTTTTGAGCGGGCGTTCGTAAGGCACAGTTACTTTTTTGTACAAGTAAATCCACAAAAAAGCAACCAAGAAAAACAGCACAAACACATACCAAAAATCGACCAAAAAACTCAAAAACAAGGTTGTTTTATTGGTTTCGTGCTCCACTACACTCAGTGCCACAATGGTGGTGCGGGCATAGGTATATTGGTAGTAAATAAAATCGATAAAATTGGTCGCGTAGGCCAGTAAATTAGTGGCGAAATAAAGATAAAACAAGCCTTTTTGATAGCGCTGCGTGGTGTTGTTGTACAAGGGTAAAACTGAACCCAAAATAAACAGTATATTAACATACAAGATGGCTGTTGTGTCAAACGCAAGTCCAAAATAGGAAAGCGCAAAAAAATCGGAAATAGAATCTACTTTTAGCAGATGGGCATTAAACCAATAAAACAGGACACGAGCGAGGAAATAAAACACGTAGGCCAAGGCAATTCGGTAGCCCAAGACCTTGTATTCGTTGAGGCGCAAATGTTTTCTCATAGTCCAAAAATATGCCGCCAAAATTACCAATTAAAATAGAACTTGACGAACTTGTTGGCGTTAATTTGGGACAACCGACCTAAAATGTATTTGCTTTATGGTATATTTTAATTAATTTGCAGGACTCAAAAAAGTACCCTATGACTACTCCTACTCGATTGTTTGACTTTCCGTATTATCAATTGGCGAATTACCCAATTGCCGACGCTTTTGTAACCAAATACAATGGGAAATGGGAAAAAACATCTACGCAACAGTTTATAGACAAAGCCAATGCAATCTCTCGTGCCTTATTGAAGATGGGAGTGCAAAAAAACGATAAAATTGCGCTCATCTCTTCCAACAACCGAACCGAATGGAACATTATGGATACTGGCATTTTACAAACGGGTGCCCAAAACGTACCGATCTACCCGACCATATCTGAAGAAGACTACGCCTATATCTTGAACCATTCCGAATCGATTTATTGTTTTGTTTCTGATCAGGAAGTCTATGATAAAGTAATGCGCATCCAAGCGCAAACGCCTTTGCTTAAACAGGTATTTTCCTTTAATGAAATTGAGGGATGTGCAAACTGGCAAAGTCTTCTCGAATTGGGCGCCGACACGGCCAATCAAGATGTGGTAGAGGATCGGAAAAACAGTGTAAAACCAGCAGATTTAGCTACCATTATTTATACCTCGGGTACCACCGGACAACCCAAAGGCGTGATGTTGTCGCACGATAACATTGTGTCTAACTTATTAAATAGTGCACCCCGAATCCCCTTTGAAGCCGGTAATTCAAGAGCGTTGAGCTTTTTACCTGTCTGCCATATTTTTGAGCGATTCATCTTGTACCTCTACCAATGTTATGGTGTTTCGGTCTATTTTGGTGAATCGATTGAAAAAGTGGGCGACAACATCAAGGAAGTAAAACCCAACGTGATGAGTGCCGTTCCACGCTTGATTGAAAAAGTATACGATAAAATTTATGCGAAAGGAGCTGAACTCAGCGGAATTAAAAAAGCACTTTTCTTTTGGGCTATCAACTTGGGTTTACGCTACAAACCATATGGCGCAAATGGCGCCTGGTACGAATGGCAGCTCAAATTGGCGCGCAAACTCATTTTTAGCAAATGGAAAGAAGGCTTGGGTGGTGAACTCGATTTAATTGTTTCGGGTAGTGCGGCCTTGCAACCGCGATTGGCACGCATGTTTGCTGCAGCCGAAATTCCCATCATGGAAGGATATGGCTTAACCGAAACTTCTCCGGTGATTACCGTCAATGACATGCGTAATTTTTTATTTCGCGTGGGTACGGTTGGAAAACCAATTCAGCATGTGGAAGTTAAAATTGCAGAGGACGGCGAAATTTTATGCAAAGGCTCAAACGTGATGATGGGCTACTACAAAGATGCCGAAAAAACGGCCGAAGCAATCCAAAACGGCTACTTCCATACCGGTGATATTGGCGAATTTGATGCCGATGGTTTCTTAAAAATAACCGACCGCAAAAAAGAAATGTTTAAAACTTCAGGTGGAAAATACATTGCGCCGCAGTTGTTGGAAAACGCCATGAAACAATCCCGATTCATTGAGCAGATTATGGTGATTGGCGATGGCGAGAAAATGCCGGCGGCCTTTATTCAACCCAATTTTGATTTCGTTCGCGAATGGGCCAAACTGCACCAAATTTCGTTGGGTGAGTCCAACCAAGCTTTGATTGAAAACACGCAAGTCCTAGATCGAATCCAGGAGGAAATTACTTCATTAAATGAAAAATTCGGTACTTGGGAACGCATCAAACGCTTCGAACTAACTCCCGAGATTTGGTCAACAAAAGACGGGCACCTCACGCCTACCTTGAAGTTGCGACGAAAAATTATCTTGGAAAAATACCAAAACTTGTACAGAAAAATATATAGTTAATCTGCAATTAAACATCAAGCGAACTGTCCTTTTGGGCAGTTTTTTTTTGTGCTAAACTTTAACATATTTAGTATGCACGCATAGTATTTATTGTGTTACATTTGAATCACATTCGAAAACAAATGAATCAACAAACCATCGATTATACCTTACGGACCACTTGGCAAGCGGTGGCTCGTTTGTACAATGAGCAAGCCGCCCATTATGATGGATCGATGGCCATTGGGTTTGCCTTACTGAGCATAGACAAAGACAAAGGAACGCCAGCTACCGAAATCAGTGCCCGCATGGGCATGGAAGCCACCAGTTTAACGCGCACCTTAAAAACATTAACCGAAAAGGGACTCATTACAAAACGCAAAAATCCCAACGATGGCCGAGGCGTGTTGTGTTACTTGACTGATTTGGGAAAAGAAAAACGAGAATTGTCCAAAAACACGGTGATTCAATTCAATGAACTCATCAAATCAAGGGTAGCTCCCGAAAAATTGATGCATTTTTTTGAGGTGGCCGAAACGATCAACCAATTAATTACTGATAGAAAAATATTTTAATTTCCGCAAAACGATGAAACGAAACATCAAAAAAGTCGCTGTAATAGGTTCGGGCATCATGGGATCGGGCATTGCCTGTCATTTTGCCAACATTGGCGTTGAAGTACTGCTCTTGGATGTACTTCCACAAGAACTTACTGCGGCCGAAATACAAAAAGGACTCACGCTCGAAAGCCCAGTCGTGCGCAACCGAATAGTCACCGACAATTTAGCTAAAGCCTTAAAATCTAAACCCTCTCCTATTTATTCGGCAGCTTTTGCTTCGCGCATCAAAACCGGAAATACAGCTGATGATTTGCCTAAACTGGCCGAAATCGATTGGATCGTTGAAGTGGTTGTGGAACGATTGGACATCAAAAAATCAGTATTCGAAGCCATCGAAAAATACCGAAAACCGGGTACGCTTATCACCTCCAACACCTCTGGGATTCCCATTTCGTTTATGAGTGAAGGCCGATCTGCCGATTTTCAACAACACTTTTGTGGCACCCATTTTTTTAATCCTGCCCGCTATTTAAACTTATTTGAAATCATACCAGGCCCACAAACGCATCCAGATGTAATTGCCTTTTTGAACGAATATGGCCAACGTTATTTGGGAAAAACACCGGTTGTAGCCAAAGATACGCCTGCCTTTATTGGCAATCGCATTGGGATTTACAGCATTCAAAGTCTGTTTCATTTGGTGAATGAACTTGGACTGACTGTTGAAGAAGTGGATAAACTGAGTGGTCCTGTGATTGGCCGACCCAAATCGGCTACCTTTCGCACCGTTGATGTGGTGGGCTTAGACACATTAGTGCATGTTGCCAATGGCATCTATGAAAATTGCCCAAACGACGAAGCACTTGATTTGTTTAAACTGCCCGATTTTATCCAACACATGCTCAGTGAAAATTGGCTGGGAAGCAAAACCGGACAGGGCTTTTACAAAAAAACACCCGAGGGAATTCAAGCACTCGACTTGAAAACCTTGACTTATAAACCCAGCAAAAAAGCCAACTTTGCCACTTTAGAATTAACCAAAACCATTCCCAACGTAATCGATCGCTTTGCCGTATTGCTAAAAGGCACCGACAAAGCGGGTGAGTTTTACCGCAAGAGTTTTGCGGGCTTGTTTGCCTATGTGGCCCAACGCATTCCTGAAATAACTGATGAATATTACCAAATAGACGAAGCCATGAAAGCCGGATTTGGTTGGGAAAATGGTCCATTTGAAATTTGGAATGCCATCGGATTTGAAGCCGGCATTCAACTCATCGAAGCCCAATGCTATGCCATTGCACCTTGGATTTTAGATTGGAAACAAAAAGGCATTACCCAGTTTTACCAAATTCACAACGGAAAAAATTGTTATTATGAGGCTGCGTCAAGTAGCTACAAACCGATACCTGGACAAGAAGGATTTTTGCTCTTGTCGACCATTCGCGACACACAAACCATCTGGAAAAACAGTGGCGCCAGCATCCAGCATTTGGGCGATGGCATCTTGAATTTGGAATTTCACTCCAAAATGAACACCATCGGTGGCGATGTCTTGCAAGGCATCAACAAAGCCATTGATTTGGCCGAACAAGAATACGAAGGATTAGTAATTGGCAACCAAGCGGCTAATTTTTCGGTGGGCGCTAATATCGGCATGATCTTTATGATGGCCGTTGAGCAAGAATACGAAGAGCTGAATGCCGCTATTCGACTTTTTCAAAACACCATGATGCGGGTGCGTTATTCGGGCATCCCAGTGGTCGTGGCTCCGCATGGCTTTGCCTTTGGTGGCGCCTGCGAAATGAGCATGCACGCCGACAAAGTAGTGGCTGCTGCCGAAACCTATATTGGCCTCGTTGAATTTGGCGTGGGTGTAATTCCGGGTGGAGGCGGAACCAAAGAAATGACCTTGCGCGCTTCCGATTTGTACCGCAAGAACGACGTCGAATTGAACACGCTGCAAGACTATTTCCTTGCGATTGCCATGGCCAAAGTAGCCACCTCGGCCTACGAAGCCTTTGACACAGGCATTTTGCAAAAAGGAAAAGACATCGTGGTGGTCAACAAGCAATTGCAGTTGGCCGAAGCCAAAAAACAAGCCTTACTGTTGGCCGAACGGGGCTATACACAACCCATTCAGCGAAATGACATTAAAGTGTTGGGCAAACAAGCCTTGGGGATGTTTTATGTGGGAACCGATCAGATGAAAGAAGGAAATTACATTTCGGAACACGACAAGAAAATTGCCAACAAATTGGCCTATGTAATGGCCGGAGGCGATTTGTCAGAACCCACGCTGGTGAGCGAACGCTACCTCCTTGACCTAGAACGCGAAGCATTTTTGAGTTTGTGTACCGAACGCAAAACCTTAGAACGGATTCAGCATATGTTGACAACGGGGAAACCGTTGAGAAACTGATGATTAACGATTGCTTCGCCAGTTCGAGCAAAGCTCTCGGGTGATGATTTTTGATTTTTGATTTTTGATTTTTGATTTTTTTAATTACAAAATAGAATAGTACTAATCCATAATAGTAGACACTATGAAAACAGCCTACATAGTAAAAGCATACCGAACGGCAGTGGGAAAAGCGCCCAAAGGATTGTTTCGATTCAAGCGACCCGATGAGTTGGCCGCCGAAACCATTGAAGCCTTGTTACGCGAATTGCCTGATTTTGATAAAACCCGCATTGACGACGTGATGGTAGGAAACGCCATGCCTGAAGCCGAACAAGGCCTCAATATGGCCCGACTCATCTCGTTGATGGGATTAAAAATTGATGATGTGCCTGGCGTAACCGTAAACCGTTATTGCGCCTCAGGACTCGAAACCATTGGCATGGCTACCGCAAAAATTCAAGCAGGAATGGCCCATTGCATCATTGCGGGTGGCGCCGAAAGCATGAGTTATATTCCGATGGGCGGCTACAAACCCACACCCGATTACGAATTGGTTTCCCAAGGACACGAAAGTTACTATTGGGGCATGGGCCTTACCGCCGAGGCTGTGGCTAATGAATACAATATCAGCCGCGAAGACCAAGACCAATTTGCCTTTGATTCGCACCGCAAAGCTTTACAGGCCCAACAAGCCGGTACATTTAATTCGCAAATTGTTCCTATTTCGATTACCCAAACCTATTTGGACGAAAACGGCAAAAAAGCCACGAAAACCTATACTGTTTCAGCCGACGAAGGCCCGCGTGCAGATACCAGCTTAGAAGCCTTGTCCAAACTAAAACCGGTTTTTGCCGACAATGGATCTGTAACCGCTGGAAACTCTTCACAAATGAGTGACGGCGCCGCTTTTGTGCTGGTGATGAGTGAGGAAATGGTGAAAGAATTGAATTTGGAACCTCTCGCTCGCTTGGTAAACTTTGCTTCGGCAGGCGTTGCGCCACGCGTGATGGGTATTGGGCCTATAAAAGCGATTCCAAAAGCGCTACAACAAGCAGGATTGCATCTTAAAGACATCGATTTGATTGAACTAAACGAAGCTTTTGCCTCACAATCGCTCGCGGTAATCCGCAGTTTGGAATTGAATCCCGACTTGGTGAATGTGAACGGCGGCGCAATAGCACTAGGTCATCCGTTGGGTTGTACCGGAGCAAAACTCACCGTGCAATTGATCAACGAAATGAAACAGCGCGGCAATAAATACGGTTTGGTGAGTATGTGCGTAGGAACCGGACAAGGCAGCGCGGGGGTGTTTGAGGTTTTTTGTTAGACAAGAAATGAGTAATTAGTGATGAGTGATTAGTGATTAGAGACGATAAACAATAAATCAATATATGAGCCATGAATGAACATAAACAAAAAATTTAAATGAATAAAGTCATGAGCGATATTACTAGAGGAGGTCAATTCCTTATAAAAGAAACCAACTGTGAGGACATCTTCACTTTGGAAGATTTGACGGAAGAACAAAAATTAATGCGCGATACGGTATCCGAATTTGTCGACAAGGAAATTTGGCCGCACAAATTGCGATTTGAACAACGTGATTTTGCACTCACTGAATCCTGCATGCGCAAGGCCGCCGAACTGGGATTTTTAAGTATCGCCGTGCCCGAAGCCTATGGCGGATTGGGTATGGGCTTTGTGGATACCTGTTTGGTGTGCGACTATATTTCGGGAGCAACAGGCTCGTTTTCGACGGCCTTTGGCGCCCATACCGGCATTGGAACGATGCCTATATTGTTGTACGGCACTGAAGAACAAAAACAAAAATACGTACCTAAACTCGCTTCGGGCGAATGGTTTGGCGCCTATTGCCTCACCGAACCCGATGCCGGCAGCGATGCCAATTCGGGCAAAACCAAAGCTGTTTTGAATGCCGAGGGCACGCATTACCTGATTACTGGTCAAAAAATGTGGATTTCGAATGCGGGCTTTTGTTCGTTGTTTATTGTATTTGCACGAATCGAAAACGACAAAAATATCACCGGTTTTATTGTAGAAAACGATCCGGCCAACGGCATCTCGATGAACGAGGAAGAACACAAACTGGGCATTCGCTCCTCTTCTACCCGACAGGTGTTTTTTAGCGAAACCAAAGTGCCGGTAGAAAATAAGTTATCTGAACGGGGCAGCGGATTTAAAATCGCGATGAATGCACTCAATGTGGGGCGCATCAAATTGGCTGCGGCTTGTCTGGATGCCCAACGCCGACTCAGTTCCAAATCAATTCAATACGCCAACGAACGCATTCAATTTGGCACACCGATCGCTCAGTTTGGCGCCATCCGCTACAAATTGGCCGAAATGGCCACCAATTGTTATGTAGGCGAAAGTGCCGTGTACCGCACCGCCAAAAGCATCGAAAACCGCATTGCTTTGCGAATGGAAGCTGGCGAATCACACCAAGCGGCCGAATTGAAAGGCGTGGAAGAATTTGCCATTGAATGTTCGATCTTGAAAGTAGCCGTATCCGAACACGTGCAACACTGCGCTGATGAAGGCATACAAGTATTGGGCGGCATGGGATTCTCGGAAGATGCTCCTATGGAAAGTGCCTGGCGCGATGCCCGAATTGCCCGAATTTACGAAGGCACCAACGAAATCAACCGCATGCTCAGTGTGGGCATGCTCATCAAAAAAGCCATGAAAGGACAAATTGATTTGTTGGGGCCAGCGATGCAAGTGCGCGACGAACTAATAGGCATTCCATCCTTTGATGTGCCCGATTACAGCGCTTTATTTGCCGAAGAAAAAGTAATGATTCAAAACCTCAAAAAGGCCTTTCTTTTGGTAGCCGGTGGTGCCGTGCAAAAATACGGTCCCGAACTCGAGACCCAACAACAATTGGTCTTGGCTGCGGCCGACATCTTGATCGAAATATATATGGCCGAATCGGCGGTGTTGCGCACAGAAAAATTGGCGAATAAATGGGGCGCAGACAACTGCCAAGCACAAATCGCGATGACACAATTGTATCTCTACCAAGCAGTCGACAAGATATATGTAAAAGGAAAAGAAGGTATCGTCTCGTTTGAAACCGGCGACGAACAACGCATGATGCTCATGGGCTTGCGCCGTTTTACCAAATACACCAATCCACCCAATGTGGTGGGCTTGCGCGAAACCATAGCCAGCAAGTTGGTTGCAGAAAATGGGTATTGTTTTTAATTCACAACACATTATATTTCCTTACTTTAGTACCTCAAAATGTGAACCCGAATGAAAAAGATTAGCCTGATTATTTTAGTTGTGATTTCTGTGTTTTTAGCCTGTAAAGGCAAGCAACATTCAGCCAATGCCAAGGTTTTATCGGTAGTTTTTGAAGCCAAAAGCAACAGCGGGGTGAATGGAACAGCCACCTTTACCGAGAGAAAAGGGGTGGTGACAATGGTCGCCAACATGTCTGGACTTAAAACAGGAGTGCACGCCATTCACATACACGAAAAATCAGATTGTTCGGCTACAGATGGCAGTTCGGCTGGAGGGCATTGGAACCCAACCTTCAAAAAACATGGCAAATGGGGAATCGAGGAATACCATAAAGGCGATATTGGCAACTTTACCGCCGATGAAGCCGGAAATGCAACGGTAACGTTTTCCACAGATGAATGGTGTATTGGTTGTGGCGATCCGGCCAAAGATATTTTGGGAAAAGGATTGATTGTTCACCAAGGCGCTGATGATTTTACCACTCAACCTACGGGCAATGCCGGCGGAAGAGTAGCCTGTTCTGGTTTGATTAAATAGATTATTTGCATGATAAATCCCTCAGCACCCGGTTGGATTGACAAATACTTTTTGGACGAAAAAGTAGTGACGGCCCCAAAAGTAGATGCCGTTGATTATTACGTTGCACTTCGTCACTCTGGGTTTATTTATGGCCATATTGTATCCATTTCCACCCAAGAAAAATTACCCTTACACAATTGGTTGTCCGACGAAATTTCAAAATTGGCTTTGCTGCATGCGCTAGTGGGTGTATACCAAATGAGCTATCCTCAAGGCAATCCAACTGAGTTTATATCCAAAGCTGTTGACTATTACGACCAAATGCACCCGCAAGGATTCAGTTGGCTTCCCACGGTAATTCCACAAAGTTCGCTGAGTAGTCAATTGGAAAAAATCATTGACGAACGGGTGCAAACCAACGACAATGTAATCAGCAAAAACTTTTCGCACATTGTGACCAATGCCTTGCTGTTTGTGGACGTGTTGGCTTTTCGCTATTATTTAACAGCGGGAGAAATTCCCGAGAAGTTTGTGAAGAAAATGGAAGAAACGCTGGTAAGTTTGGTGAGTTTGGCGCTCAAAACCAAAACCAACAAATCCACCCACGACGACTTGCTGATCAAACTGTTTGAAACCTCGGTACGTTATACTAAATTTTCTAAAACCACTACGCCTTCACTAGACGAAATTGCATTTGATTATTTTACCGATCCATTGGCTCAATACTATTTGCTAGACATGGCGGGATTGGCCTTGTGGAGTGACCAAAAACTCGACAACGAAGAGCAATTTTTCTTGTATCAGGTAGCGAAACAACTGCATATTGACGACGCTTTTGTAGCCTCAAGCATAGCGGATACAGCCAGTTTTATTGCCCAATACAAAGCCGAGATTCCATATTTTAATTACTCCAATCCGGTGAAGCATTTTTATGATCACTCTACCCAATTGGTAACCACACTCATCCAACGCAACAAAAAACGATTGGCGAAAGAAATCTCGGAAAGCAAGGAATTGATGGTACTTTTGGCCTACTCTACCCAACGCGATTTGGACAAAGACGAAAAAAAGAAGGTCAAGAAACAACTGCTTGACATTTGCAAAACAGTGCCATCGTTGACCATCTTTTTAATTCCGGGAGGCAGCTTGTTGTTGCCTTTATTGATCAAATTTATTCCGCAATTGTTGCCCTCCGCGTTTAATGAAAATCTGGGAGATGAATAGCATCCAACCATGCAAAAGATTGATCATAAATGAAATCCCGATTTTCTTTTACATATTCCAAGAAGGCCAAAGACACAGGCGTTAGTGGTTTATTTTTGAGCCAAATAAGTTGCCAATCGGTGGTAATAGGAAGCCCTTTTAGTTGAATAATCTTTAAATCGCCCCGGTCCAACTCATTTTTAATTCCAATGAGCGGCATGATGGAAATACCTAATCCGGCAATCAAGGCCTGTTTTACAGCCTCATTGGATGTCAATTGAAATTTCATTCCTACCGCTATTCCTCTATTTTTTATAAAATTTTCCATCACCGTGCGTGTGGCTGAACCTTCTTCGCGAAAAATAAGTGGATAGGTCGAAAAAATGGTTTGTAAATTCTGGGTTTCCGGAATAGCCAATTGCTTGCTGGCTACTAAAAACAATTTATTCTCCAATAATTTCAGCTGATCCAAATTGAGATCAGTTGGCATAACCGAAACCAAAGCAAAATCTACTTCATTCTGCTTTAAACTTTGATTCACTTTTAGTTTATTGGTCACATCCATCTCCAAATCCACGCCTTTGTTGGCGTTCATGAAACCCGATAAATAATAGGGCATGACATATTTTCCGGTAGAAACTACCGAAATGCGTAATCTACCCGATACCATTCCTTTGAAGGCAGAGGTGCGAAAATTAATCAGGTTGACTTCGTTAATTATGCGCTGGGCAACCGTAGCGATCTCTTGTCCAAAATCGGTGATGTAGAGCTTACGTCCAACGATTTCGGTTAAGGGAATATCAAATTGATGCTGAAAATTCCGGAGTTGAATAGAAATAGCGGGTTGGGTTAAATTCAACTCCTCAGCCGCTTTGGTGATGCTTTTTGTTTGTGTTATTTTCAGGAAAACCTGTAACTGATGTAAGGTATAATTCATAAATAAATTTTATACATATCATTACAAATATAAATAAAAATAGCTGTTAAAAAAGCGGCTACTTTGTAAAATAAAAAAATAATCATGAAAACTATACTTGTATCCGTGTGCGTTGCAGCAGTTGTATCCAGCTGTGTGATTGTAAAACCTGGTGAAGCAGGTTTAAAACAGAAACTTGGAAAGTTATCCAATAGGATTTATACCCAAGGCCCTGTTTTTTTTAATCCATTTACCACAAAAGTGGTGAAGACGTCTATTCAAACCCGAAATTTAGAGTTGAGTTTGAATTTGCCCAGCAAAGAAGGCTTGAGTATCACCTCTCAAATTTCCATCTTGTACAAATTGGAACAAAAAGACGTGGTAAGCATAGTCAATAACCTAGGGCTTAACTACGAAGGAATTATTGCCAATGTGTTTCGTTCGGCCTCTGCCGATGTATGTTCGCAATATTTCGCCAAAGACATGCATTCTGGCAAGCGCTCTGAGATTGAACTGGATATTCAGAAAAAAATGGCGAGTAATCTACTGGATAAAGGCATCAACATTGAATCTGTACTAATGAAAAGCATCCAACTTCCAGAAGGCCTTTCCAAATCAATTGAAAACAAATTACGTGCAGAGCAAGATGCCATGCGAATGGAATTTGTGTTGCAGCAACAAAAATTCGAAGCCGAACGAAAAATTATTGAAGCCAAAGGCGAACGCGATGCGCAAAAAATATTGTCTGAAGGGCTAACAGATGAAATTATAAAACTACGCAGTATTGAAGCATTTAATGAATTATCCAAATCACAAAACACCAAAATAATAGTAACCGATGGAAAAACGCCATTCTTAATTAACTAACAATGAGTAAAACTAGAATTACAGTTGCAAAAGGAGACGGAATAGGTCCGGAAATTATGGATGCCACGCTGCGCATTATTCAAGCGGCAGGCGCCCAACTAGAAATTGATGAAATTGAAGTAGGAGAAAAAGTGTATTTGTCAGGAAATACCTCCGGAATTGCCTCAGAATCGTGGGACATTATCCGAAGAAATAAAGTGTTTTTAAAGGCGCCGATTACTACTCCGCAAGGTGGGGGATACAAAAGTTTAAATGTAACTACCCGTAAATTTTTAGGTTTATACTCCAACGTAAGACCGTGTATGAGTTTACATCCATTTGTAGAAACAAAACACCCCAAAATGGATTTGGTTATTGTGCGCGAAAACGAAGAGGACTTGTATGCCGGTATCGAACACCAACAAACCGATGAAGTGGTGCAATGCCTTAAAGTTATCAGTCGTCCGGGTTGTGAAAAAATAATTCGTTATGCCTTTGAATACGCCAAAGTATATGGTCGAAAAAAAGTAACCTGCTTTACTAAAGACAACATCATGAAGCAGTCGGATGGGCTGTTTCACCAAGTATTTGATGAAATTGCAACAGAATATCCAGAAATCGAAAACGAACACTGGATTATTGACATTGGTGCAGCCAAAATGGCGGATACACCGGAAGTATTTGATGTAATTGTAACGCTAAACTTGTATGGAGATGTACTTTCGGATATTGCGGCTCAAATTGCTGGATCGGTTGGATTAGCTGGGTCAGCAAATATTGGTGAGGAATGTGCCATGTTTGAAGCCATTCATGGATCGGCGCCAAGACGGGCAGGACAAAACGTGGCAAATCCTTCTGGATTGCTAGAAGGTGCCGTATTGATGTTGAACCACATTGGACAAACAGAAGTTGCCGAAAAAGTGCAAAATGCCTGGTTAAAAACAATCGAAGACGGCATTCATACCTATGATATTTACAAAGAAGGAACGAGCACCCAAAAGGTAGGAACCAAAGAATTTGCCGATGCCGTAATTGCCAACTTGGGCGAAAAACCGAGCATTTTGAACGAGGTATTTTACGAAAAAGATGTGGTCTTGAATTTGCCTAAATATGTAAAAAAACCAGCCGCTAAAAAAGAATTGGTGGGCGTAGATGTTTTTGTGCATTGGAACAAAACCAATCCAAATGAACTTGCTGCACTCATTCAAAAAATAAATCTCCCCTCTGTATCCCTTTCTATGATTACCAACCGCGGGATTAAAGTGTGGCCAGATGGATTCAGTGAGACCTTTTGCACCGATCATTGGAGATGTCGATTCAAACCAGAAGCAGGTGGTTCCATTTCTAAAGAAGACGTGGTACAATTGCTCACACAAGCAATCCATCATTCTATTGATGTGATTAAAACCGAAAATCTATATGAATTTAATGGCAAACCGGCCTATTCACTTGGTCAAGGCCAATAATCAAATTATATGGAACTACACTTAATAGACGGTTCATTTGCTTGTGCAGATGCGATGGATTTGGTCACGCAGTTGTATGAGGTGAAAATAAAATACCACACCGATAAAATTGCGGGAAGCCACAACGAAGAAGACATCAAGATGCGGGAACAAAAAATAAAACTGTTACAAAACGAACTGGCAAAATCCAGAGAGTTCATCTTGAAAAATGCCCATTCTGTAGTCATTCACAACACCTTAACACTCCAAACCAATGGAAACTAAAACCGAGGAATTCAAATTGATAGACGGCGAATTTTCAGCTGAAGAGTCCCACAAAATAGTGATGGCCTTGCTCAATCACAAGATTGATTTTCATAGTCTATTTGCGTTCAGTAACCACATTCGATTCAACCAAGACCTCCATGTTTCCAAAAAACGCATCGAAGAACTTACCGAAGCCAAAGAGTCAATCGCTGCGCTAATCTCAAAGGCCAAAGCCGAGGGATGTCATTTTGTGATTAAAAGCGCCATAAGCTTAGAAATGGTGAAGGATGTAGAATAGGTGTGCATGAATCCATTTACAAATAGGACCGTCGTACTTGCTACCCAACACCAAAAAGAACAGGTGATGGCACCCTTGTTGACACAAGCACTTCAAGTCACTTGTGTCTTGGCACCCGATCTCAACACCGATCAGTGGGGTACTTTTTCTGGTGAGGTTGAACGAAAAGACGATGTACTGACAACGCTTAGAAAAAAATGTCAACACGCCATGATGCTCTCCCAATGTGATTTGGCTGTAGCCAGTGAAGGATCATTTGGGGCACATCCCAGTATTTTTTTTGCCCAAGCTGATGACGAAGTGATCATGTTATTGGATGCCAAAAATGGATACGAAATTGTAGCGCGAGAAATCAGTACGGACACCAATTTTAATGGACAATATGTAGACAATGAAGAGGAACTTTTTGTGTTTGCCAAAACGGCGAAATTTCCGTCACATGGTTTGATTTTGAAATCAGCTGAAAAGAAATTTTCAGAAACAGTGAAAGGAATTACCAACAAAGAAGATTTACTCAAGGCCTACTACCATATGGCTGAAACGCATAAAAAAGTTTATGTTGAAACCGACATGAGGGCTTTGTATAATCCCACTCGTATGCAGGTGATAGCCTCGGCTACGTCAAAATTACTAGATGCAATAGCCGTGAGTTGTCCACAATGTGAGGCTCCTGGTTTTAGGGTAACCCAATCCATAGCAGGTTTAGAATGCAGTTGGTGCAATAAACCCACACAATCTACCAGAATGCATGTTATGGGTTGCATCAAATGTGAACACACCGCACTACATGAATTCCCATACCAAAAAACAACCGAAGATCCCATGTACTGTGATTTTTGTAATCCCTAAACCATGACCCTAATTTCCCAAGATATTGACCAAGCAATTTCCATCCTCAATCAGGATGAGCTCATTGCAATACCCACCGAAACGGTATATGGTTTAGCTGGAAACATATACAGTGAAAAAGCAATCCGTGCAATTTATGCGTTAAAGCAAAGGCCATTGTTTAATCCGCTCATTGTGCATGTCCATTCGGTAGATCAGTTGGAAAACTTGACCACAGAATTTCCTGAAAAGGCAAAAAAGCTAGCCACCCAATTTTGGCCCGGCCCCTTGACTCTTATTCTAAAAAAACACCCCAATGTAACCGATCTAATTACGGCTGGGAATGACACCGTAGCGGTACGTATTCCAAATCACGCACTCACCCTGACTCTGCTCAGTAAATTAGATTACCCTTTGGCTGCCCCAAGTGCCAATCCTTTTGGAAGTATAAGTCCCACAAACGCGCTGCATGTGGCTGATTATTTTGTGGGGCAACTTCCTATGGTGTTGGAAGGAGGGCAATGCCAAAATGGGATTGAATCGACCATTGTGGGTTTTGAAAATGGAGAACCCGTACTCTATCGATTGGGAGCCATCAGCCAAGAGGATATTGAGCACGTGGTGGGAAAACTTCCGCTTAAAAACAAAAAAGAAAATGCGCCAGAGGCACCCGGTATGCTTTCTAGACATTATGCCCCTTCCACCCCTACCTTTCAATTTAGCAATCTTGAGGAAGCAATCGATCAACATCCGGGAAAAAAAATAGGGGTGTTGTCCTTTCAACAGGCCTATACACATCCCGCTATTGCTCACTTAGAACTGCTTTCTCCCTCGGGCAGCTTGGTTGAATCGGCAGCAAAGCTATATGCGGCGCTACACCGATTAGACAAACTCCAGCTCGATCTACTGTTGGTGGAAAAATTCCCCGACACGGCATTAGGCAAATCAATCAATGACCGATTAGAACGGGCCACCAAAAAATAATTACATGAATTTCAACTTACTTATTGACAATTTAACTAATCCTGCGCTACTCTTTTTTTTGTTGGGTATTCTATCAACCCGACTCAAAAGCGATTTAGAAATTCCACCCAATTCCTCAAAGTTTATATCGCTTTATTTGTTGTTTTCTATCGGATTCAAAGGGGGACAAGAATTGGCTCACAGTACCTTTAATTTAGAAATCATTTGGTCTGCCGTTTTTGGAATAGTCATTGCATCGGTTATACCCTTGTATTGTTTTTTTATCCTAAAACGGAAGTTTAGTACCGAAAATGCCGGAGCGATTGCTGCCGCTTATGGTTCTGTTAGCGCAGTGACCTTTGTAACTGCTGTTGCATTTTTGGAAATAGAAAAGTACAGTTTTAGTGGACATATGGTTGCCATTATGGCGCTGATGGAAGCGCCAGCCATAATTGTGGGTGTCATTTTAATTCGCATTTTTTCTAAACAAGAAGGAAATACAAAAACGAGTAGTTTAAAATCGGTGTTTACTCACTCGTTTAC